>RRZU013159981.1_pt1 | contig 39606 bp, 37 predicted proteins | sample 2165561 | NCBI WGS metagenome assembly RRZU01 (sample SAMN10456909, study PRJNA506462) | wastewater metagenome | isolation source: wastewater sludge | place: USA: Moscow, Idaho | reverse complement strand
CTGGGCGGAGAACACACCGTCAGTCTTGGGGCCTTAAGGGCCGTGGTTAAACAGTATGGCCGTATTGGAGTCGTGCAGATTGATGCGCATGCTGACCTGCGAGACCAATTTGAAGGCTTGAAATACAGCCACGCCTGCGTGATGCGCAGGTCTGTGGAAGAGCTGCAGACGCCGCTTTTTCAGTGTGGAGTGCGGGCCCTTTCGCAAGAGGAGGACAGATTTCGCTGCAGCCAAGAAAGCATAAGCTATCTTGATGCCCGGGAACTGGCTGCTTCCGGGATACCTGCAGAGGTGTTGCCGCCGGATTTTCCTGAATTAGTTTACTTAACGGTTGATGTTGATGGGCTTGATCCCTCGGTTATCCGTGCCACCGGAACCCCGGTGCCGGGAGGCTTGAGCTGGTATCAATGCCTCACTGTTCTGGAAAAAACCATGAAGGGACGCCGTGTTGTGGGCTTTGATGTAGTTGAGCTGGCGCCGGATAAGGCTGACCATGCCTCATCCTTTGCAGCGGCCCAACTTGTCTACAATATCATGGGTATGATTCAGCGAAATAGAAGTACAATGTGAATTTTTTTTGCCAAGTTAATGCCATGACAGCACATGTTGACAGCACTTCTCCTCCATTTATAGTGCATACCGAATCGAGCCGTTCCTGGGGCGGGCAGGAGATACGAGTCCTGACTGAGCTGCGTGAGATGCGCAGGCGTGGTTGCCGTGTGGCTCTTGTGACCAGGGATAAGGCAGAAATAACGGAGCGGGCGCAAGAGGAAGCGATTGATATCCATGAGGTTAAGTCTTTTTCCATGTTCAATCCGCTAGTCTGGTGGCGGGTTTGGCGGCTGATTCGTCAGCTTAAACCTGATGTATTAAATGCGCATTCCGCCCGCGACTCGTGGGTGGCAGCCTCCTTGGCCCGCCTTGCTGGAGTGCCGCTCGTCTTGCGTACCCGTCATATAGCGGCACCAATCAGTTCTGCCTTGAGCTTCCGTTTTCCCCATGAGATTCTGGCCTGCAGCGCGGCCATAGCCACACAGCTTATTTCCCAAAAAGTGCCCCAGGATAAGATTGCCGTGGTGCCCACGGGCAATGACCCTAAACGATATTGTTATTCTGCAGAAAAAAGGCAGCTTGCCCGCAGGAAATATCATGTTAGTGATGATGAGGTATTGCTTGGCAATGTTGGTTTCTTACGGGATTACAAAGGGCAGAACTTTATTTTGGAGGTTTTGGCAGAGCTGCCGCCCACTTATAAAGTTATGCTTGTGGGGAAGGGCGACGAATGGGACAACCTGCATGCGCAGGTCAGGCAGCTCGACATAGAAGAGCGGGTTATTTTCTGTGGACATCAGGAGAAAACTGAGGATTTCTACAGTGCTTTTGACCTTTTCTTTTTCTCTTCCTATGCAGCGGAAGGAGTTGCTCAGGCCCTGGTGCAGGCCTTGCTCAGCGGGCTACCTATCCTGGCCTGCCGCCTTCCTTCCACAGAAGAGGTGCTGGCTCATTTAGATGATTGCCTCTTGGTTGACTATGGCGATGTGGCGGAGGCCCTGCAGTTGGTTAAATCCCTTACGATTAAACCAGGGAGGGACCCTGAAAAGATGGCAAGAAGGCATCAGCTTGTGACGGCACGCTATGGCCTGCCTGTCATGATGCAACTCCTTGAGCAGGTTTATGCTCAGTTTGGCGTTATCTTACCCAGTACAAAAGGCAACAAATTCTAAGGTTTTGGGGGCAAGACCTTATGTAAGACCACCGCCCCCAGCACGGCAGAGAGAATCGAGGCCACAAAGATGGCGAGTTTTGCTTCGTTGATCATGCTTTCCTGTGTGAAGGCCAGTTCGGCGATAAAGATGGACATGGTAAAGCCAATACCCGCCAGAAGAGACACACCCCAGATCTGTTTCAAATTGATCAAAGGATCAAGTTTAGCTAGGCCCAGCTTTATTACCACAAAACTTGCACCCAGAATTCCCACCTGTTTTCCAAGAAGAAGACCTAATATTATCCCAAGGCTGATCGTTCCCGTAAAATCGGAGAACATGGCCGTGTTCACTGTTACGCCCGCGGAAAAAAGAGCAAAGAGCGGTAAAATGACAAAGGCCTGCACACTGTGCAGGCTGTCTTCGAGTGCAATACCGGCAGGAATCATATCACGGGTGGTGACATAAATAGTATTAATTGCCTGTAGCTGTTTTTTGTTGTCGATCATGCTTTCCTCGGTCAATCCGCTTTGTTCCAACAGGGCAATACGTTTCTTGATAATTGCAAAAAACACCTCAGGTTTAATGGACGCGCGCACTGGGTAGACCATGGCAATGAGTACGCCGGCAATGGTGGCGTGGATGCCTGAAAGCAGAATACATAGCCAGATGGAGATGGCCAATGGCAGATGGATACCTGGTTGGTGTATGCCTCTGCGAACAACCCAGGAAAGTGCACCAAGAAGAAATATTGCTAAGATGAGCGCCGAGATATTGATGGAAGCCGTATAAAAAAAAGCGATAACTAAAATGGCGAGCAGATCATCAACTATGGCCAAGGCCGTCAGAAAAATTTTTAGCCCCAGGGGGACTCTTTTGCCAAACAAGGCAAGGATTCCCAGGGCAAAGGCAATGTCTGTTGCCATGGGGATACCCCAACCATGCAGGGCCTCTCCAGAGACGTTAAAAAAATAATAGATAAGGGCAGGGCAGATGCTGCCACCCAAAGCCGCGGCAATGGGCAGGATCATTTTGCGTGGGTCGGAAAGCTCGCCGACAACTACTTCCCGTTTTATCTCCAGCCCAACCACAAAGAAGAAAATAGTCATCAGGCCATCTTTTACCCAATGGCCAAGCGAAAGATGATACTGTTGACCGTGAAAATAAATACCCAGGTCAAGGTGGCTTAGATGGTAATAGAGGTTAGACCAGGGAGAATTGGCCCAGAAAAATGCTAAAATAGCAGCAAAAAATAAAATGATTGCTCCGGTGGACTGGGAGTGGAGAAATCGTTCGAGCGTGTTTTTCATTGATAGCACCAATTGAAAAATGAGCTTTTTGTTCGGTAATTAATTTAAGCAAATCTTGCCTTCATTGAGAGGAAATACAGGGTTATGCTTACCTGTTCACACCCATAAGCGATCTCAATAAAGATCATTTCAGAAAAAAAGAGGTCTGCGCAGCTGGCATTATTGATTGCATACCTCAGGACCTTTTTGGAAGATCAGAGTGCTCCCGAGAAGCTTTAAGGTAGAATCCTGGGTCAGTTCTGTCAATTAAGAGATGATGACCGTTTGTCTGTCATGTTGAAGCGGCTGCTGGGCCACAACTGAGATATAAGAATTGCCATAAACATGAGTGCGCATCCGCTCAAGGCCCGTAACGACATTGTTTCTTGCAGAAAGAGCCAGCCACCGAGAACGGCAAAGGGAGATTCCATGCTCAGGAATATGGCCGCATGGGTTGGATTGGCCTTCCGCGATGCCACAACCTGCAGCGTGTACCCAGCTCCGACCGAAATAATGCCGCCATATAAGAGGGCATAAGAAGCAGCGCGAATATTTTCTACGCTGATATGTTCAAAAAAAATACCAATTAAAAGACTACACAGGCCACAGATATAGAATTGGACCATGGCAAGCCGAATCGGAGAAGTGCGCGGCGAGAGATAACTGAGTGCAAGGACATGCAATGCCCAGAAAAAGGCACCAAAGAGTTCAAGGGCATCCCCTTTATGCAGGGAAAAACTTTCGTTGATACTTAGCAAGTACAGGCCAGAAACCGCTAAACAAACACCGATCCAGGTGCTTGTATTGCTCCGTTTACCAAGTAGAAGCTCAATTAATGGAACGAAAACCACGTAGATTCCGGTGATAAAACCAGCCTTGCCGGCAGTGGTATACAGGAGGCCAACTTGCTGTAGAGTTGCCGCTATAAAGAGGAGCGCACCTGCAGCCAACCCTGCCAACAGCGGGTGGATGAACCGGTGTTGAGGAAGGAAACGAGTTCCCTGGCTGCGCAGAGCCAGGGGCAGGAGACATGTCCCCCCTAGTATAAAACGAATACCGTTATAGGAAAAAGGGCCTAGATGCTCCATGCCAAGGCGCTGTGCCACAAAACCAAAACCCCAGATTATGGCCACAAGCAACAGGAGTAGGTTGGTTTGCATATTAGCTTTTTTTTCGTCCTGCACATTCTTACTCATCAGATTTTGTAATATCGTCGTACAATAAATGCCTATCCACGTACGTGAAAACGGAAATTATCTTAAAATACAATTTTCGTTTTCCCCATATGTTGCGTAAACAATAATAAATAGACCCACATGATGCTCTGTTGGGAAATGACAGAGTTGTCTTTTTTGTTTATTTACATAATTTTTACTTTATTTATTGCGATTTTTTCCCATAATATAAATATATTACACTGAACAACTGAGTTACAAAAAAGAGATTTTTTTCAATTTCCACAAAATATGCAAGGGGGAAGTGTACTATGGGCGGTTCGTTTTTAGCGTCAGCAAAAGATTTTCTTGCAAACACTCATCTTGTAGAACAGGTCAGTGAAGTTCAGGTCGTTGAGCTTTTTACCAACCCGTGGTTCATGGTGCCATTTGTCGCGCTCATCCTCTATATGGCATACAAAAAGGCGTGGCGAGATATAATCATCATAGCCATATTTATCGGTGTATGGGTTCTTTCCGGAACAGAATACATGAAAACTTTAGTAATAGGTGAAGATTTACAGGCTCATAAAGTCCTGCCGGTTGTATTTGGGGGGGCAGCAGCCCTTGGTGTTGTTGTGTATCTCATATTTGGCCGTTCAGAGTAAACACTAACCAAGGCTTGCAACGCTAAACTCCTTCTGAGTTTATGGGTATTGCAGACATTTATGGAACAGAATAGGGCCGTTTTTATCATAACAGATGAAAGAAATTGTCCTGCATACAGTGTTAAAGATGAATTTCGTGTGCAAGGGCTGTTTGTCTCTGTTTCACACGGCAAGGCACTCTGTGTGAAAGTGGCGGCCGAGATAGCCAATATTTTTTCTTTTGGCAGAGACGACGATAAAAGAGGCGGAAGTAGAAACGCCGATGGCATGTATAGGTGTGGAGGTTGTGTCGGGGAGATAAGTTTTTTTCCCAAAAGGGTAGAGAAATATTCCACTGTGCAAATGAAGCTGCTGGCTGAAACTTCCCATCGAAATTACCTTGCCCAGCATAATGAATGCTTCGCTTTGATGAGACCCATGGAGCCATTTGCCGAGCTTGATGATGACCAGCTTCGAGACCTATGTGCCCATGCCACCCCGCAAAAATATGAGCCCGACGAAATTATCAGCAGGAAAGGGTCCATTATTGCCCGTCTCTACATAGTTCTTGATGGGCAGGTCATCCGGGATGAAGGCATTCAAACGCAGGCTTCTATTCTTTTCCCTGGCGACATTTTCGGAGAAATGGGTCTTTTTGCTGAAACACTTCACCGTGCCAGCTATCGCAGTATTGAACCGGTTTTTTTGGCCACCTGGGAGATGCACTGGTTTAAGTCTTTTCTGAGTAAACATCCGACCTTACAGGTGGTCTTTTACCGTGCTCTGATAAAAATGGGTCAGAACAGAATGAAAGGTCGGGAGCATATGCAGGCCAGCATGCAGGGTTTGCTATCAGATATTGGCGTTGTTGATCTCTTTCAGCTCATTCACTCAACCCAAAAAAGCGGCAGGCTGCATCTTGATTTTGTTGATGGAAAAGGGGCGGACGCCATCTTTAAAGACGGGGAGCTAGTCAAGGCTCAACATGGGAAATTTCGTGACAAGCAGGCTTTCTTCTTTTTGCTTGGCGTCACCAAGGGAAGTTTTTCTTTTTCCACGGGCTTGGAACCGGCAGAGGAAAATCTGCCGGTTATTGGCGACTTTATGGGACTTATTATGGAAGGGATGCAACGGTTGGACGAGCAAATTGCCCGCCAGCCTTTGTTTTTTGATCTGCTCAACTGAGAGATCATCTAATCAATTCGTAATTTTCGTAAAAATCAGACAGGCGTTGGTGCCGCCAAAACCATAACTGTTACTCATAACGCTAGTGAGTTGTACTTCACGTTTTTTTGCCACAATGTCCATCTTGGCCGCTTCTGGCTCAATCTCTTCAATATTTGCTGAAGCACAAATGAAGTTATTGCTCAGCATGAGGAGCGAATAAATTGCTTCATGCACGCCCGCTGCTCCAAGCGAATGGCCGGAAAGCGATTTAGTTGAACTAATTGGTGGACAATTCTGTCCAAAAACCTCTCGAATGGCACCCAATTCCACTAAATCACCAATTGGCGTCGAGGTGCCATGTGCATTGATATAATCGATTGGCCCGGTGCTGGTTGCTAAGGCTAGTTTAATGCAGCGCACAGCACCTTCCCCTGATGGAGTCACCATCTCATAGCCGTCGGCTGTGGCTCCATAGCCAGTGATCTCGGCATAAATTTTTGCCCCTCTTTTCCTCGCATGCTCAAGTTCTTCGACAACAATAAGCCCGCCACCGTTTGCCACCACGAAGCCGTCACGGTTAATGTCATAGGGGCGCGAAGCCCTCTTAGGCGTGTCATTAAATCGGGTAGATAAGGCCCCCATCGCGTCGAACATAGCAGTTTGCGTCCAGTGTTCTTCATCCGAGCCGCCCGCAAAAACAATGTCTTGTTTTCCGAGTTGAATCTGTTCCAATGCTGCCCCTATGCAATGGGAACCTGTAGCGCAGGCTGAAGAAATTGAATAGCATTGACCACGGATACAGAACATGTTGGTCAGACAGGCAGAGACGGTGCTGCTCATGGTGCGTGGTACCATAAAAGGGCTGAGGCGTTTTAAACCCTTTTCGCGCATTATATCTGCGGTGGCTACCACATTTTCAGCAGAAGTTCCCCCTGATCCGATAATAAGACCAGTTCGGGGGTTGCAGATGTCAGCTTCTGTCAGTTCTGCATCGGCAATGGCCTGTTGCATGGCAATGGCAGCATAGGCAGCGGCATCGCCCATGAAGCGTAGATTTTTTTTGTCGATGTGGTCTTTTGGGTCAACAGTAGTGAATGCGCCAACCTGAGAGCGCAGACCAAGGTCTTGGTATTCCTTTATAAACCGGATTCCAGATTGTCCTTCTTGCAGAGAGGTGAGCGTTTCTGTCAGAGTATTCCCAAGAGAGGAAACAATGCCCATGCCGGTAATTACTGCTCTTCGCATACTGATTTATTCCTGTTCTGATTGCCTGTGAATGTGCAGAGGTCCGCTACCCTGGCAGGTGGGCATAACCTCAACGGCACTAAAATTTACATGGGCAGGCATCGATGCCGCCCAATAAACTACCTCTGCTATACCTGCGGGATGCAAAGGTTCTGTCCCCTGGTAAACGGCACCCGCCTGTTTTACACCACCATGGAAACGGACTATGGAGAATTCATTCTCGGCTAGTCCTGGTTCTCTGCTGGTCACCCGCAGATTGGTGCTGGCTAAATCTGCCTGCAGATTGCGGGAAAATTGTTTGACAAAGGCCTTAGTAGCTCCATAGACATTACTCCCCCCCACCGGGTAGGGATACCTTCTCGCAATCGATCCCATGTTTATAATGTGACCTTTTTTGCTCTCATACGTCAAATGCTGCCGTGAGAAGCGGCTGCGGTGCCAGTTTTTTTCGGCTAGCTCTTGCAGGCGTTTTTGCCAACGTCCAGTGAAAATAAGTTGCCAGCATTCCTTGGCAAAACGTTCGGTGCAAGTCCAGCCAAAACGAGAGGTTGCCCCGGTTCGGAGTATTGTTTGTGATGCTGCCGACTCCGATATGGGCAGCCTATCGTCTAGGAGGATGCTTTATACAAAAATACCAACAAGAAAAAGAAGAATCTTGCACAAGAGCATGGAATTTGTCTTACCTGTGCTTATAATACCCCGTATTAACCGTCAGACCAATATCATATTCATTTTTCATCACGGAGGGAACATGTTGAAGAACAAAATGCTTGAAGCCTTTAACAAGCAAATTAATGCTGAGATGTATTCTGCGTACCTTTATCTTTCAATGGAGGCGTATTTTCAGTCAATTAATTTGACCGGATTTGCCGCATGGATGCGTGCTCAAGTGCAAGAAGAGATGATGCATGCCATGAAGTTCTATGATTATGTCTTTGAGCGAGGCGGCAAGGTGGAGCTGGGGGTAATCGAAAAACCAGATGCAAAATGGGATTCTCCCCTGACAGTTTTTAAGGCTGTTTTAAAGCATGAAGAACACGTCACCTCCTTGATAAACGACCTGGTTGATCTTGCCTTAAAAGAGAAAGACCATGCCAGTAATATCTTTTTGCAGTGGTTTGTCTCCGAGCAGGTAGAAGAAGAGGCAAACGCCGGTGGTATCATCGAAAAACTGAAACTGGTCAAAGACAATACCTCTGGCTTATTCATGCTGGATGCTGAGTTGGGCAAACGCGTCTTCACCACGCCACCAAGTGAAGCTGTCTGATAAGTAAGGTTTTATGTATGGGCGCCAGGCAGAGGAAAAAAGAAATAATCGCCTTGCTCGAAGATGCCTCTTTATCCCGGGAAGAACTTATCTCCCGCATGAAGGGTTTCACTCCAGCCGAGGCGATACATGCGCTTTTTTTCGCCCTTTGCGATAGTCGTCCGCATGTTCGCTGGTGGGCGGTTGTCTGCATGGGGATGAGTGTAGCCAGGCTGGCGTTGGTTGATCCGGAGGCGGCACGTGTGGTAATGCGCCGTTTTCTCTGGAGCTTAAACGACGAATCCGGCGGCATTGGCTGGGGAGCTCCCGAGGCCATGGCTGAGTCAATGTGTCAACAGAAGGTGCTTGCTAGGGAATATGTGCATATGCTTGTTTCCTATATGCGGCAAGACGGGGAAGAGTTATGCCAGGATGGTAATTTTCTGGAGCATCCTCTACTACAACGAGGGCTTCTTTGGGGGATTGCCCGTATGAGCGGCTGCCGTCCGGATCTTATGATTGAGCACAGGGTGGCGGCAGAGCTTATGCCGTACTTTGGGAGCAACGATGCTGAAGTGCGTGCCCTGACAGCACTCTGTGCTGGGCTGCTGCATTTTACAGAAGCGCGTCCTGCTCTGGAAGAACTGTGCCTTGATAAAGAGGAAGTTATTCTTTTTCTTCATAATAAACTAACCGCTTGTCGGGTTGGCGAGCTTGCCAGCACCGCATTGGAAAGGCTGGCACCATTATGAACACTTTTTTTCCGGCAGCTGCCTGCGCACAATTGCAAATAGTTTTAGGAGAGAGTGCCGCTAATCTTGCTGCCCTTGAAGGTCTGCTCACGGCAAACCCAATTAAGGCGGAAACGATAGTGGTGCTACCGGAAATGTGGGCTACAGGTTTCGCCTATGATAGGGTTGACTCCTTTGCCAGAGATACCCCAAAAACCCTAGCAGCCCTCACAGAATTGGCGAGAAGGTATCAGCTATACTTTGCCGGGTCTTTAACCGGCACCTTGCCTGATAATGGCCTGCCACACAATGTAATGTATCTGGTGGGCCCCCAAGGAGTGCTTGACTGCGCGGCAAAGCAACATCTTTTCTCCCTGTGGAAGGAAGATCTATACTATGCCCCAGGTGAGGAAAAAGTGTTTTTGACCTCACCACACGGAGAAGTTGGGACCTTGGTTTGTTATGATCTACGGTTTCCGGAACAGGCGAGGGTCCAAGCCTTCAGCGGATGCAAGCTCCTCCTTGTTTCTGCCGAATGGCCGCTGACACGTCTTGAACACTGGCGCGCTCTTTTGCAGGCAAGGGCTATTGAAAACCAAGTCTTCGTTGTGGCGGCCAATGGATGCGGAAAAACTGGCGAGATGCACCTGGCCGGCCACTCCATGATTATTGGTCCGGATGGTCAAATACTTGCTGAAGCCGAGGAGTCGGATACACTTATTCAGGCTCCTTTAGCTATCAGTGAATTGACTGCACTTCGATCTCGATTCTGTCCCCCCGGAGAACGACCTTGGCGTGGCGACGACGAGCATAAGGTCTGCGACCTCTCCTCGCTCTTACAGAGATTAGCGGCCATTCGCCAGCAGGGTAGCCGTATTGCCTTTACAAATGGGTGTTTTGATCTTGTGCATGCGGGTCATGTCCGCTATTTACAAGAGGCCCGGCGCAGTGGAGATTGCCTGGTTGTTGGCCTAAATTCTGACAGCTCTGTGCGAAGACAAAATAAAAGCCCTGATCGACCAATTAACACCCAAGAAGACCGGGCGCGTGTTCTTGCCGCACTAGGTTGCGTGGATTTTGTGGTTATATTTGATGAGACCACGCCGCTATCCCTGATTAATGCCATAAAGCCGGCAATCCTTGTGAAAGGGGCTGATTGGGCAGAAGAGGCTATAGTTGGCGCCACCGAGGTGAAAGAGTCTGGGGGCGAGGTTTTGCTTATTCCGCTGACCGAAGGACGCTCAACGACAAAAATAATTGCACAAATACAAAAAAGTGCAGCTGCCTGAGCCGTTTTTTTAGTCGCTATTAACTGGTTCAGTGAAAATAAAAAATGAGGTTACTATGAAAACACTTCATGTGCAGGGAATGAGTTGCCAACATTGTGCTGGCACAGTGAAAAAAGTCTTGGAAGATTTGGGCGGAGAGAGTGTGCAAATTGACCTGGCAAAAGGGGAGGCACAATATGACGGAAATCTTGACTTAGAGGCTGCACGTAAGGCTTTAAGCGCCAAGAAATTTACCCTTGTTGACTGACTTCCGCCACGGGGTGTAAAGCGGAAGCCAGTAGAAAATAAGCGCGAATGATTATTTTTCTTTCCAGTCTGGACGCAGATGCAATTCGGTGAGCTGAGCCCGGGCCACAGTGGAAGGGGCATCAGTCAGCGGGCAGGTTGCCTTTTGGGTTTTGGGAAAAGCTATTACATCCCTGATCGAGCTAGAGCCGGTGAGGAGCATCATCAAGCGGTCAACACCAAAGGCAATGCCACCATGAGGTGGAGCCCCTAACTCCAGGGCCCGGAGCAAGAAACCAAATTTTTCCTGAGCCTCTTCTTTGCCTATTCCCAGCACATTGAAGACACGTTCCTGCATGGCGGAGTTATGAATACGTATGGAACCGCCGCCAATTTCATTGCCATTTAAAACCAAATCATAGGCGCGGCTTTTCACTGCAGTTGGGTCACTTTCTAACAGGTCGAGATCTGCCTCCTGAGGTGCGGTGAAGGGGTGATGCACGGCTGTGTAGCGTTTTGCCTCATTGTCATATTCCAGGAGCGGAAAGTCTGTAACCCAGATAAAATTATTTTTTGCACCGCCAAGCAGCTGAAGCCGTCTTGCCAGTTCTAAGCGCAGTTCGGAAAGGACCTGACTAACGGTCTTGCCGGTATCTGCGCCAAAGAGAATAAGATCACCCGGTTGGGCATCCAAGGCCTTTGCCATGGCTGCTATCTCTTCTGCGCTGAAGAATTTTGTAATGGGAGATTGCCATTCATCATCTTTGATCTTTATCCAGGCCATGCCTTTGGCGCCGAATCGGGCGGCATACTCGGTGAGATCATCCAGATCTTTCCGGGAAAAATGCGCACACCCCTTGGCGTTAATTGCTTTAACTACACCTTTTTTCTCAATTGTCGCCCGGAATACTTTTAACTCGCACTGTGCCAATATCTCGGTCAGATCGACGAGCTCAAGGCCGAAGCGGGTATCAGGTCGGTCAGTGCCAAAGCGACGCATGGCCTCGGAGTAAGGTATGCGCGGAAAAGGCAGGGATAGCGTTTCGTCATTTATGGTCGCATAAACTGTTTTAATCATGCCCTCAACGAGGGTGATAATCTCCTCCTCGGTAATAAAACTCAACTCCATATCAATTTGCGTAAATTCCGGCTGGCGGTCGGCACGGAGGTCTTCATCCCGGAAACATTTGACGATTTGATAGTATTTATCCATGCCCGCTACCATCAAGAGCTGCTTAAAGAGTTGCGGTGACTGCGGCAAGGCGTAGAACTTCCCGGCATTAACGCGGCTGGGCACCAGGTAGTCACGAGCGCCTTCCGGGGTTGAACGGGTGAGCATGGGAGTTTCGATTTCCAGAAACTGTTGTGTGTTCAGGTAATTGCGCACACATTGCAGTGTTTGGTGACGAAGTACCAGGTTGCGGGCAATTTCCGGACGGCGCAGATCCAGATAACGGTACTGTAAACGAAGAGTATCAGAGATATCAACCTCTTCATCCAGCGGGAAAGGAGGCGTTTCGCTGGTATTGAGGATACGTAGCTCATCGACTAAAATTTCTATGCTACCGGTCACGAGTTTTGGGTTGTCCATATCAGCCGGACGCCGTGAAACGGTGCCGCGCACTGCCAGCACCCATTCACTTCGTATTTGGTGGGCCTTAGCATGTACGGCCTGATTGATTTCCGGGTTGAAGACCACCTGGGTAATGCCCCACCTGTCGCGTAAATCAATAAAAATCACGCCACCGTGGTCCCGGCGACGCAGCACCCAGCCCATAAGGGTCGTTTCCTGTCCAAGTTGCTGCAAGCCAAGCTCATTGCAGGTGTGGGTGCGTTTGAGCATGCCCATTGATTCCATAGTGTTCACCTAAAAAACAAGAAGAGGTATTTAGTGAAAAGAGGTTAGATTGTGACGCCGCCAGTGTTTAGCCTGAAGGTACTTTCTACTTATTATGTATAACGACTGTAAGTCTTTGACACTGTTCGTCGACGGGGATGTCTAAGGCAAAAGCAATCTGCTCCTGCGTCTGCATGTCGCGCAAAATGGCCTCTTTCTTCTGCCATTCCTCTTCTCCGAGGATTAGGGCATAGCGCGCATTGACTCTGTTGGCTTGCTTCAGCTGCGCCTTCAGTCCACGATCACTGTAGTCCATGGCGGCCTTTACCCCCTTTTTCCGCAACAGATAGGCGAGTAGGGTGCAATGCTCCATGGCATCAGGGCCAAGGGCTGCCAAATACAAATCTGTCTCATCAGAGGATGTCTGCACCTCGTCTTTTTCGTTTTGCTCCATAAGGAGCACAATGCGTTCCATGCCCATGGCAAAGCCAATGCCAGAGACTGGCGGGCCGCCAAGCTCAGCCACAAGCCCATCATACCTGCCTCCTCCCCCAGCCGCAGATTGCGCTCCCAGCTGTGTGGTCACAAATTCAAAGGTGGTACGGGTGTAGTAATCAAGCCCTCTGACCATGAAGCGATTTAAGTTGTAGCGTATTTCCAGCATCTCTAAAGTCTCTCTAACCTGCTGGAAGTGCTCGGCACAACTCGGACAGAGGGAATCGAGCATTGAAGGTGCCTTGCTGACCAGTTTCCGGCATTCAGGTTTTTTACAGTCAAGTACTCGCATAGGATTAGTTTTAAGACGTCTCTGGCAATCTTCACAGAGCTGGGCGGCAACCCCTTCAAGCGAGGCAACGAGTTCTTTGCGATAAGCTGGTCGGCATTCTTTACAGCCCAAAGAGTTAAGCTCAAGGCTAACTTCTAGACCAAGTTCATTAAAGAGCATCTGCCCAAGAGCAATGAGTTCGGCATCCACCTGGGGTTCGGTTGGTCCGATAATCTCCACATCAAACTGATGAAATTGGCGTAAACGGCCTTTCTGAGGTCGTTCGTGGCGGAACATGGGGCCAACAGTGTAGAGCCTTTGGGCTGGGCCCTGCACATGCATGCCATGTTCAATGAAGGCACGCATGATGGAGGCTGTTGCCTCGGGACGCATGGTGATCCCCTTGTCGGCAAAGGAGTACATCTCTTTTTCCACCACATCGGTTGCTTCGCCAATTGAGCGAACAAACAGTTCAGTTTTTTCAAGAATCGGAGTACGAATTTCCCGCATACCAAACCTGCGACAAATGCTGCTGATGCACACCTCGAGGCGTTGCCAGCGGTTGATTTGTTCGGGAAGGATGTCTTTAAATCCGTTTATAGCCTGGAGTTTTGTCATGCCGGTAGAAAATCTCTGCAATAAATATCAGGTGAACTTACACATAAAAACAAAAAATTTACTCGAGAAATGGGGTCTACGTCAAGTCGATGTAGATTATTTCGCACATCATTCCTATAATGTAAATGCGTAAGCATGGTTTTTATTGTATGGTCACAGTCTATTTTTAAAAAATGTGCGTACAAGTATCTGTAGGTTGAGCCTTTCTTTCAAAATGAGTTGTCCATGAAACTGCCAGAATTAAAAATAGGATCTCTTATCGCTAAAATTCCGATCATTCAAGGAGGGATGTCTGTCCGAGTATCAACCTCTGCACTCGCGGCGCCGGTCGCTGAATGCGGCGGAATTGGCACAATAGGAGGATCGGGAATTCCAGTGGAGGAGTTGCAGGAAGATATCCGCAAGGCTAAACGTATGACCGACGGCATAATTGCGGTAAACATTATGTATGCCATGCGCGACTTCTATGAACTCGTCATTGGGTCCATTGAGGCTGGGGCCGACATGATTGTCACCGGTGCTGGCTTTTCCCGCGATATCTTTAAAATCGGAAAAAAATACAATATCCCCATCGTCTCCATCGTCTCTTCAGTATCTTTTGCCAAACTTGCCGAAAAGTTAGGCGCTGCGGCTGTGATTGTTGAAGCATCTGAAGCCGGTGGGCATCTTGGAACTAATGTTCCTTTGCGGGAGCTTTTTCCGGCCATTCGCAAAGCCATTTCAAAGATCCCACTAATTGCGGCCGGCGGCATTACCGATGGCTATGAAATGGCTGAAATGATGGATGAGTACGGCGCAGATGGCATTCAAATTGCCTCACGTTTTGTTTTAAGCGAAGAGTGTTCCGTCTCTCAGGAATTTAAGGAGACATTTCTGAACGCACGCAAGGAAGATATTGTCCTTGTCAGCTCTCCGGTTGGTCTGCCGGGTCGGGCAATAAAAACTCCTTTTGTGGAGAAGATGCTCGGGAATAAGGATATTGCCGCTAAGACATGTCAGTATAAATGTCTGAAAAAATGTGACTATAAGTACTGCATCAGCGAGCGACTCATGGCATCCCGCGATGGCGACCTGGAAAATGGGTTATTTTTCTCCGGGGCGAATACCTTCAAAATGAGGGAAATTCTGCCGGTACGGGAAATCTTTGACCGGTTTGTCAAGGCGGCTGAATCGGTCTACAAAGAGAAGAAATCATTTGAATTTGCTGAAACAGGGGTCACAGCCAAAGAGTGAATGCCTGGGCTAAGAGACAAGATCGAGAGAAGCCTTTGCAATTTTGCAGTGGGATTTCTTGATGAGCATAAACACTAATCCTGATGCCCTGGCGCATGAAGGTGCAGTTGCGACAATAATTCCAGAATCTGAGCATCCCATTCGCGAGCATCAGCTTGACAGAGAGGCCCTTAAGGTACTCTATAGGCTGCGTGATGCGGGATTTAAAGGATACTTGGTTGGTGGTGGAGTACGCGATTTGTACCTTGGCAAAGAACCCAAAGACTTTGATGTATCCACAGATGCGCGGCCAGGAGAATTGCGTAAACTTTTTCGCAATAGCCGTACTATTGGGCGTCGATTTCGCCTGGTGCAGGTTTTTTTTCGCGGGAATAAAATTATTGAGGTCTCCACCCTTCGCTCCCAAAATGAGAACGAAAGTGATGAAACCGATCAGGTTTTAGCTGCCAACAATACCTTTGGCAGTCTGGAAGAGGATGCTTTCCGGCGGGATTTGACTATTAATTCGCTTTTCTACGAAGTTGGTGAGCGGACGGTCATTGATTATGTTGGTGGGGTCGATGACCTTAACCGGGGGGTGATCCGCATGGTCGGCGACCCGGACAGGCGTTTCACTCGAGATCCGGTCCGCATGATGCGCGCGGTTCGTCATGCAGCCCGGACAGGATTTATAATAGAGGCTTCGACCTTTGAAGCAATAAAGCGGCAAGGCGAAAAACTGTTGCTTTGTCCACCATCCAGACTCCGGGACGAAATTCTTAAAGACCTGCAGTCGGGGATGGCTAGACCTTGGGCTGAGCGTTGTTTAGATACCGACCTTTGGTTTACTCTTTTTCCCTTTTATAGTGCTTCCTTCGAGGGAATAGACGGAGAAAAAACGAAATCGCTCTTATTCAGGCTTTTAGCTGAACTTGATACCATCTTCCAAGGCTCCCATGGAGAGACACGGATTAAGATGGAAGAGTACTTTCTCTTTGCTGTGCTGTTGTTACCTTGGGTGGCGCAGAAGTTCGATATCCTAGGAAACACACCCTTGCGCGGCCTGGCATTCCAAAAGCAGTTAGCATCCCTGCGCAAAGAAATCGACCGTCATTTTGGTGTGCCCTTTAATGTTACCAGGATGGCCAAGGAACGAATTGCCACCCTTATTATGAACCTCTCCACCTTGCAGCATACCAAGGATGCAAAAGGTGGGCATCCCAAGTGGCTGAAAAAAAAGAGCTACTACAGGGATTGTAATAGGCTGCATAACCTATTGCAGCTTTCTCTGGGTGAAGAGGTGGCTGCGCTTTCCCCTGAAGAGTTTATTGATGTTCAAGAGAATAACGACGAACTTGAGGTGCTGGGCCTTGTTCATGAAGGGAATTCTTCAACTGGCAAGCGAGGCCGTGGGGCCCCGGCTTTTGCGAGCACGAAACATGGTGTATTTGGTCTGCGCACAGGCTGATGGATTTCAAGAGACGTGCAAATCCGGTTCCTCCTCTATAATATTCGCTATGCCACAGGAGTAGGCAGCAACTTCCATCTGCCTTTTCCCTACGCAGGGTATTTACGGCCATCGAGCGAGAATTTTAAAAAGATTATTGATTTTATCCACCAGATTGATCCGGATATTGTCGGTTTAGTTGAGGTGGATGGAGGCTCTTTTCGCACTGGCAGAAAGAGTCAGTCTTCCCAGATTGCGGAAGAGCTTGGTTACCAGTCAATTGGTGACACCAAGTATGGAAGTGGCACCATGTTTAAACGTATGCCCTTGCTTAAATCCCAGGGCAATGCCGTACTATCACGTCTCCCTATTATCAGTCATCGCTTCCATTATTTTAATGAGGGTGTAAAACGGCTCATCATCCAGGTTTGTACTGAACAACTCACAGTTTTTCTGGTCCACCTCTCCCTGACTTATCGTAATCGTCAATACCAGCTCGAACATCTCTACCGCTATATCAGCCAGGTAAAAAGGCCGGTTATCCTTGCTGGTGATTTTAATGTGCTGTGGGGAAGCCGGGAAATGGAGCTCTTCCTAGCAGCAACCGGGCTTGCCAGTGCGAATATCGAAAAGAGACCCTCACACCCCAGCAGTGAACCGAAAAGAGAACTAGACTTTATCTTACACAGTGCTGAACTCACGCCTGTCTGTTTTTACAGCCCACCGGTGACCTATTCGGATCACGCTCCCTTGGTTTGTGATTTTACTCTGTAATTCTTTGAGTTTCTCTAAATTGCCTGTTGCCAGCTAATTGGTTCTGCAGTGTAAAGTTGGTGAAGAAGGCAATTGGTGGCAACTCTTTTATGATCACCCAGACAGCCCCGCGGTGCCGGATGCAGCATTCCTGCCTTCGGTCTCGTAACCGTCACGGCGCCACCAATCTAGCCCACCGAGCAGCTCCTTCACTTTAAAACCGTAGGTTGCGAGCCTTAAAGCCCCTTTTGTTGATGCATTGCAACCAATGCCATCGCAATAGGTAACATAGAGCGCGGATGAGTCGAGGTTGGCGGTCGATTCCTCTGTTATTTCACGATGAGGAAAGCTGATTGCCCCGGGAATGTGTTCAAGGTCAAAGGCCTCTTTGCAACGCGTATCGATAATGACTACAGGCTTTCCGGCCCGGATGGCCTCGGCCAGATCCCAAGAATCGATCTCGAAATACAGCTTTGCTTTATAATAATTAACCTGCTGTATAATCGGTTTGTTCTGGCCGCTTTGGCCTGCGGTTGGTGGCCTCTGGCTGGGAGGAGAGACGTCTTTTGTTTGTATGGTCGGAGAAACATGTATCGTCTGCTCGGCAACAGTCCCGCCTCCCATGAGAGGAAGCCCTATTATTGAACCATTTCGGCCTGTTATGACATTGCCATCCTTTTTTGCCCGGCGAAAGGAAAAGTAACTCTGATTGCATTTGGTGCAGATGCCGGCAACATCAATGTGCTCTTTTAGCACCCCAGAATTCGTGAGTTGCTTGCTAGAAATAGCCCAAAAATCGAAATGGGCAGGTGTGGGCTGGTAGGCATGCATCCATGCGGGCAGTTCCGAGGCAAAGTTGACAAACTCCGCGCAGCAGGGACCAAGTGAAGGGCTGATTGCCGCGTGCAGATCTGCGGGATTAACAGCAAAATGGCTATTTAGCGCGCTTATGGTTTTAGTGATAATATCGGCAACACTTCCTCGCCAACCGCAGTGGATGGCGGCAATGACAGATTTTACCGGGTCATGCAACAAGATTGCCTGGCAATCTGCCTGTTGAATGAGAAGCCCAACGCCAGCCAGGTTGCAGATCATGGCATCATAGCCCTTAGCCTCAGCATAGCTGTGTTGATTGCCAACAAGAAGTATCTTGTCGCCATGCACCTGTTTGACGGCCACCAGACGGGGCAGGCCCAAGGTGTTCAGGATGCTTTGACGGTTCGTGCAGACTGTTTCCGGATTGTCACCCACGGCAAGAGAGATGTTAAGTGAGGAGAAGGGCTCAAGGCTCTTACCTCCTACCCTGGAGAACATGCCATGTGGTGTTTGCAGGAGTTGGCTTATATGGACGGGCGGGTGTTGTGTGCTCATAGCTTTTTTAAGATAAAGACTAAAAAAGGAAGCCGGGTTATCCCCGACTCCCTTTGTGATTTAGACTATCAGGTTATCTGCCAATGAAATGCGCTTAACCTGGCTTGTTTTTTTTTCAAAAAAGGGCAAAAGTTGCCAATAGTATATTAGCAACCATCAGGTTTCTCATCTTTTTTGAGTTTATTTTTCTCCTTGTCGTATTCAACCTTAGTGCCTTCATTAAATTTAGCGGCCTTATCTGTTTCTACGGTGGTCTTTTCGCCCTTCTGGTCTTCAATCACCACACTTTTTTCATCTTTGCTGACAACTGTATAGCCTTTGCTGTATTTCGCATACAGGGTGCCGGTGAGCAGAAATGAGACAAGAAAAACACTGATGAGTAAGATACTTTTTTTCATGGCTTCCACCTTTCACATTTTTTATTGGCTCTATCCCTTAGACTAGAAAAGTGTTTAGAAATAGGCCTCCAGGGTCAGGTAAATCTGATTGGCGCTTTCCACTGGGTTCATGCCGAGCATCTGTAGGGCTGCCTGGTCACTGCCCAGATCGTAGGGTTTGAAGTTGTAGTTGGAGCCGCCAGCATAGTCATAGCTGTAATACTGCCAGCCCAGGCGCATGAAGGCCTTGGCATAGCGAGACAGCTTTTCACCAACGGGTAAATCATAAATTAAGTACACTTCGTAGGCGTTACCGCGGGTGGCAAGTTTAGACATGTACAGATCATCATGGCCGGGCGTAAAAGCAACCCAGTACTGGGAGCCATGGTTGTACTCGGCGCCGAGCTTCAGGCCGATGCTTTCAATGTCATAGCGGACACCGGCATAAACCGAATAGCCATTTTCCGAATCAGTATTGGGTCCGCTCTGTCCCATGGCCATGGCAGCATAGTCATTAAACATCCCCTTGCCATTGGGGTCTGTCCGACTCCAGCCCCCGGCTAGGAAGTAGTTCAGACTACCGATTCTGTCCATATAGGTGCCGGTAACGTGGTACATCTCGCCCAGGTCCTGTTGCACGCCGTATCCTCCGTCGGTTTGCGGCATGGCGGCGGCATAGCGAACGAAATCACTTTGGAAGGCAGGGTAGTTGTAGAGATTGAAGACTTTGAAGGCCTGGAGGTTGAACAGGCGGCTGCCCTGATTGAGAACATCCCAGTTGAAGCCAGCAAATTCAGTGTCATCAAGGGGGAAGGCATCGGGGTCATTATCCCACTGCAGGCCGTTTTCAAAGCCGCGCCCATAGCAGAAGCGGAATTTACCGGAACCTAATGATTCTATTCCCCAATTGTAACCATACCCCACGGTGAGTCCATCAAAGGGATAGTCCATATAGGCAATGGGCGTTGCCACCCGTTCATCACTGTTCATACGCAGCTGCGCAGGTGGTCCGTCGGTTGTTGGTCGGCGGCCGACGGAAAACCAGATGGGCAGATCGGCAATATTGGTCCAGTTAATATAGGCCCTGTCCACATAAAGGGCACTGTCATTGGGAGTACGAGTGGCGTTACCGTCAAAAATCGGGTAGCCATCTGCAAGACCAGTGGGAACAGACTGCATGCCCCAGGCCTTATACATGGCCAGCCTGCCCTTGAATTCAAGGTTCTCGGCTGCCTGCACTCGCATGTTCAACCGGAGGCGGTTGGTCATAATGGTGTCATTATCCTGATCACCCTTTGATACCCCGCCATAGACGGGCATGCCTGTTGCCGCGTCCATGCCCGTCATTCCCAAGGGTGTGCCAGCGGCAAAGACATTGTTTGCATGATACGAATCAAAGCGGCTGCGGAAATCGCCAGTGAGTTCAAAACGGGAGGCCAAGTCCCAGCTTTCGGAACGCTCATCAAGATTTTCAATGGTCTCAGAATGTTCTTTTACAACCTCTTGCTGTTGTGCCACCTGGGCCTTTAGCTCATCGAGCTGGCGGGACAACTCCTCAATTTTTTGTTCGAGCTCCGCCTTGCTTACACCGGATTCACCGGCGGCGCCAAGTCCAGGGAAGGTCAAAAGAGCAGCTAAGGTGAGAGTAGAAAGTTTCTTCAGCATTTCTTCCTCCTTGCTTATGGGATGATGGCGTGCATGCCGGTTTAAGACTGGTGAACATTCTTATACGTAATAATAATGATATACCAATAGGGATTTGCCACTTCAAGCTATTTTTCCCTTACGCGCAGAAAGTACTATTAAGAGAAAATTTGAAAGACTTGTAAAAAAAATTCCCAGCTTGCCGGGCCAATTGAGTAAAATATCTCCATCTTGATCTTTGCTATAGATTGAAAAAAACTTGGCTCGCACTGGAAGGCAAAAAGGTGCGGGCTTTCTTTCTGGCGCATATTTTGAAACAGATACAATGTATGGGATGTTATCTGTTCTTATTCCTGGATAATGACTGAGGAAGCACTTTCCTCTTAACTGAGCTGAAACTCATTACGTGAAAACATGATGCTGACAAAAAAGAGAGTATGGTTTGCCCTGCTGGCGATGACCATTGCCGCAGGAGGAGGGTATTATTATTGGTACAAAAAAAGTAATGATGGTGCCATTACTTATCTGACGGAAAAAGTGGTGCGGGGCAACATCGTGCGCCAGGTGGTGGCCAGTGGCTCTGTTGATGCGGTGAATCTGGTCAGTGTGGGGGCCCAGGTCTCCGGGCAGATTAAGAAGTTATATGTAAAGCTGGGCCAGCAGGTAAAAAAGGATGATCTCATTGCCGAGATCGATTCCGTGACACAGATAAATGCCCTCAATACCGACAAGGCGATTTTGCGTACCTACGAATCAAGCCTAGATGCCAAGAAGGCAACTTACGATATTGCCAAAACCAGGTTTGAGCGAGAAAGCCAGCTCTGGCAAAAAAATGCCACCTCCAAGGAGTCGTATGAAGACGCCAAACAGACCCAGGAGCTCACCAAGGCAGAAATGGTGGAGGTTGAGTCGCAGATCACCCAGACGAAAATAAAGCTCAGCACTGATGAGCAAAATCTAAGCTATACCCGCATTACCGCTCCCCTGGATGGCACGGTGGTATCGGTGCCGGTGAGTGAAGGTCAAACGGTAAATGCCAATCAGAACACTCCAACTATTGTGCAGGTGGCTGATCTGAAGAAGATGGAGATACAGATAGAAATTTCAGAAGGTGACATCAGTCAGGTGCAGCCAGGTATGCCGGTAAACTATACCATCCTCTCTATGCCGGACGTGGAATTTCACGCCCAGGTTGATTCTCTTGATCCTGGCATGACCACCCTAAGCGACGGCGACTATGACACCAGCTCAAGTTCATCCAGCAGTTCGTCCAATTCTACCACCAGTGCCGTGTACTTTTATGGCAAGGCCATTGTCGATAACGAAGAAGGACATCTGCGTATAGGCATGACCACTCAGAATGTGATTACCACAGATAAGAAGGAAAACGTTTTATTGGTGCCGATTACCGCTGTGCATTTTGATAATGAAGGCAAAAAGAGCGTGCGAGTACTCACTCCAACGGGTGAATTACAAAAGACTCAGGTCACCACGGGGATTTCCGATGGAGTGCATATGCAGGTTTTAAGCGGAGTGAAGGAGGGCGATGAACTGAGCCTTGGTCAGGTGAGTGAGCAAGAAATTCAGGATCAGAGCAAAGCAAAAGGGCCGGGTATGCGGCGAATGCGATGAACATAATCGAGCTGGGAGAGGTAAATAAGTATTTTGGCGTCGGCGAAAATCGCGTCCATGTCTTAAAAAATATCTCCTTTACTGTGGCCGAGGGCGATTTTGTGGCCATTATGGGACAGTCCGGGTCGGGCAAATCAACGCTGATGAATATTATCGGCTGTCTGGATGTGCAAAGCTCGGGAGTCTGCCGCATTGCCGGGCAAGACACGCAACATTTAACGCCAGATGAACTGGCCAGCTTACGCGGCCGGGTACTGGGATTCATTTTTCAACGATACAACCTCCTGCCTGCCTTGTCTGCCCAGGAAAATACTGCCTTACCGGCGGTGTATGCCGGGGTGAGCAGTGCCAGGCGCAAGGAGCGGGCCGAGGAGATTCTCACTCATCTTGATTTGGGAGAGCGACTCAATTACCATCCGGCAGAGTTGTCGGGCGGACAGCAGCAACGGGTGAGCATTGCCCGGGCCCTGATGAATGGCGGCCGTTTGATCCTTGCCGATGAACCCACTGGAGCACTGGACAGCCAGAGCGGCGAAATGGTGATGGGTATTCTGGGAGAGCTGAACCGCCAGGGCCACACCATTGTCATGGTGACCCACGACCACGCCATTGCCAAACGGGCCAGCCGTATTATCGAGATCCACGATGGGGTTATCCAGCGCGATACGCGTAGCCGGGTGCTTAAGACAGAGGAAGTAAATGGTGAACAAAAGAATGCCAGGGCAACAGCAAAGGGTAGCCGTTTACATGCCCGTTTAGACCAATTTGGCGAGGCCTTTAGCATGTCACTTCATGCGATTCTCGCACATAAACTGCGCTCTATCCTTACTATGCTCGGCATTATTATTGGCATAGCCTCGGTGGTGTCGGTGGTTGCCTTAGGTACCGGCTCCCAGCAGCAGATCATTGCTGACATCAGCTCCCTTGGCACGAATACCATTGATATATATCCCGGGAAGACCTTTGGAGACCGTTTTTCCGGTCGTTATAAAACACTTACCGTTGCCGATGCGGATATTTTAGGCAAACAACCCTATGTCGATAGTGTTACCCCTAATACCTCTGATTCGGAAGATATGGTCTACCAGAGTCAGACTGTGACAGCGCAAATAAACGGTGTGGGCGAGCAGTACTTTACGGTCAAGGCACAAAAACTGGCCCAGGGGCGTTTTTTTAACCGGGATGAGGTGCGGACCCTGGCTTCTTATTTGGTTATTGATGACAACTCATACCAGCAGCTCTTTCCTAAGGGTGGTAATGCGGTGGGTAAGGTAGTCTTTTTTAAAAGGCAACCGCTGACCATAATTGGCGTCTTGAAAAAAGAAGAGCGTTCCTTTGGCCCAGGTTCGGATCGTTTGCGGGCCTATGCGCCCTACACCACTGTGATGAAGAAGATCTCCGGGGAAAAGTACATTACGAGTATTACGGTGAAAATCAGCAAGAATGTGCTGCCCATAATGGCGGAAAAACAACTGACTCAGCTGCTTACCGCCAGGCATGGCAAAAAAGATTTTTTCACCGTTAATACCGATAGCATTCGCCAAACCATTGAAAGTACGACCAACACCATGAAGATGCTCATTTCCGGCATTGCCGTTATCTCCCTTGTGGTTGGCGGTATTGGGGTTATGAACATCATGCTTGTTTCGGTGACGGAACGGACCCGGGAAATAGGGGTACGCATGGCGGTGGGAGCGAGGAGAATCAATATTATGGAGCAGTTCCTTATTGAGGCTGTGCTCATCTGCATTGTGGGCGGGCTCTTGGGAGTTGGGCTTTCCCGGCTAATTGGCTTTGTTTTTGGTCTCTTTGTCAGCAACTTTCCCATGGCCTATTCCCATGGTGCCATGGCAGCCGCCCTTGCCTGTTCCTCTCTCATCGGCATTATTTTTGGTTTTATTCCAGCAAGAAATGCCTCGCTCTTAAACCCAATAGAAGCACTTTCCCGGGAGTAGGTGGGCGTATGCAACATAGGCAAAGAAGATGTTTTTCACAGGTGGCCAGGGCTCTCCTCTTATCTGGTAGTCTTTTGTTTCTTTCCTGCTGTGCGAACCATGATGCGTCAGCCCCCAAACAGGCGCAGGCAATTCTGCCAGCAGAAAAAGCTGGTAAGCAGTATGTGCTGGATAACCAGTGGTGGCAGGCCTATAAAGATCCGCATCTGGATAAGCTCGTTGCTGGGGTGCTCACGCAAAATGTTGATTTGGGCAAAAGCATTGTTGCCCTGCAAAAGGCGGGCTATCAGGCAAAACTGGCTGGGGCAGAGCTTATTCCCACCTTTTCGGCGGATACTTCAGCGGACTCTTCCCGTGATCTCAAGAGCGGAGACAGTGGCGAATCGTATCAATCTGGCCTGTCGCTCGCCTATGAGATAGATCTCTGGCAGCGCCTTCGCCATGCCACCTCGGCGCTGGAGTGGGAGCATACCGCCACTGCCGCGGACGCGGAAGCCGTGCGCCTGAGTTTAATTAACTCCACGGTGGACACTTACTTCCAGTTGCGCTATCTGCACCAGGCCATTGTCATCACAACAGGTAATGTAGAGAGGGACAGAGAGCTCCTTGCTATAATTAAAACCAAGTACCAGTTGGGTAAGGTTGCAAGGGTGGAAGTGCTGCAGGCAGAACAGACGCTTTTGGCTGGCGAACAACAGCTCATTGATTTGGAAAACAGTCTGGCAAGCTCTGAAGAGACGCTGCGCAACCTGTTGAACGCCACCCCAGATACGCCGCTTGTTTTTGACCAGAAAGATCTGCTCAAGCTGAGGAGTGTGCCGGTTAATCTGGATGTGCCGCTTGCTGCCCTTGCCGCAAGACCGGATATCCAGGCGGCAGAGGCCAGATTCCAGTCTGCCTTTAAGAGCATGGAGTCGGAAAAGGCCGGCTGGTATCCGACCCTGACCATTGGCTCCACTCTGGGTGCAACCTCTGACACAGCTTCCCGCTACTTTGATATTCCCTTCCTTTCTGGCACGGTGAAGGTGGCCTTCCCTTTCCTTGACTGGAACCGGGTGCGTTTCAATATCAAAATATCCGAGGCGGATTATGAGACAGCGAGGCTTGATTTCACAAAAACAGTGATCACGGCTTTAAACGAGGTGCAAGCTGCCTATATTGCCAGCCAGAAAAGTGCCCAATCCTTGGAAAAGACCCGGGAAAAATACGACAAAGACGTGCAGGTGAGTGCTTATTACCGCGATCGCTATGAGCTTGGTTCTGCAGAATTAAAAGACTATCTCGATGCCGTCAATACAGAAGACAGCTCCCTGCTTGAAGTGCTGCAGGCAAAATACTCATTGCTTGCCAGTGAAAACCAGGTCTATCAGGCCATGGGAGGTCGTTACAGCAAGAAGGAGAGATGAAGTGTTTTTCTATTTTTTGCTGCGCTTGATGCGGTAGGAAGAGACAGCCTGTTTTTCGAGAAATTTTGCAAAATTCTTTTTTATTTTCGGTAGCTTATAAAGTTTGCTGTATGTTTCGTTTTTGTTGGTGCTTTTTGCTAAGCTCGAGGGATCAAAGTAGGCCTTGGCATTGTCTACGCTCAAAACAAAGGGGGGGCACTCGCTTTGCACCAGGATACTGCTCATAAGGAGTGCGCCGGTGCGGTGATTCCCTTCGTGAAAGAGTTGCGGCTGGCTTATCTGCATAATATATGCGCCTGCCGCTTGTTTCCAGGGGCTGTCCTTCTTGTGTTTTTCAGCCCAGGCCCGCATGGTGCTGATGGAAAAGTCCTTTTGCTCGTAGAAGCGGTTGGTGTTCGTTATGATGTGCTCTTTGAAGTCCTTCCGCTTTTCCAAGTCGGTGCCGCAGAGCACTATATTATTTAACTCAAGAAAGTGATCAAGGCCGCTGGGGGAAAGGAGTTTAATATCTTTTTGCAGGATAACCCTGTTGAGATATTCATAGCCAGCCAGCATGTTATTGAGAATCTCATCACGCATGGGCTCTCTATTCATGGCAATGGCTTCGTTAATTGCCTCGAAGTTGCGTTGCACAGAGAGCAAGGAGCGGTGAACTTGCTCTAGGTCTATAATGTATTTACTGGGCATGGGCTCCCAAGCCGCTAATGGGCGTAAAGTGCTCCTCTTTGTTCGAGGAGCCAACTTTTTTTATCTTTCTATGAATAGGGTAAAACCGATCGATAAAGTTGAAGCTGCCCCACTACTCTTGCCCGGGAGCGGAGGATGCGTCAATACAATTTTTTGCGAGATCGATTTAGATTGGCTATTACGAGAACTCGCCGTGCAAATACTCCTTGGTCAGTTCTTCCTGTGGGTTTTCAAAGAGTTCTTTGGTCGCGCCCATTTCCACCAAATGACCGGTGCGCCCCCCCCTGGAGATGTCCACGGCAAAAAAGGCGGTCTGATCGGCCACACGTATGGCCTGTTGCATATTGTGCGTGACAATGGCCACGGTGAAACGCTCTTTCAGTGCAACCATCAACTCTTCTATCTGTCTGGTAGCGATGGGGTCCAGGGCTGAACAGGGCTCATCCATAAGCAGGATTCGGGGTTCCGTGGCGATGGCCCTGGCAATACAAAGTCTCTGCTGCTGACCACCCGAGAGTGACAGGCCATTATTTTTCAGCTTATCCTTTACCTCATTCCACAGTGCCGCCCCTTCAAGGGCCTGCTGCACCTTCTCATCCATATCACCCTTGTAGCGATTGAGCCGTAAACCAAAGGCAACATTTTCGTAAATGGACATGGAAAAAGGGTTTGGTTGCTGGAAGACCATGCCAATATTCCTACGCACTGAGACCGGATCAATGTTCTTTTCGTAGATATTAATGCCGTGGAAGCGGACAACACCGACGAACCGAAAACCGCGGATGAGGTCATTCATGCGGTTAATGCTTTTTAGAACCGTGCTCTTGCCGCAGCCGGAAGGCCCGATAAAACCGGTAATTTGGTGCCTTTTAATGGGCACATGGCTATCACGTACGGCAAGGAAGTCACCATAAAAAATCTGCTCGGCCTTGCAATCAAGGGCAACATCAGCCGGCAGATCGGTTTCATAGGCCGCATTTGCATCAAATTCTCTCTGGGCTTCCATGGGTTTTCCCTCCTTCCTTCGTGGAAATCTATCTTTTGGTTCGGCCACCGATAATGCGGCTTAGTATGTTCAGGACAAAGACTAAAACAACAAGCACAAGCGAGGCAGCCCAAGACAGCTCCAATTGGTTAGGGTAAGAGCTGGATGACCAGTTATAGATGAGGACAGCCAGGGAAGACATGGGGCCGTTTGGTTGAAACCAGATCTGTTCGGCATAGAGTGCGGTAAAAAGTAAGGGCGCAGTTTCTCCGGCAGCACGGGCAACGGCAAGAACAACACCTGTTATAATACCTGGCAGGGCAGCCGGCAAAATGACTTTGGTCATGCTCTGGGCTTGGGTGCAGCCCATGCCATAGGCGGCCTCTCGCATGGGATTAGGCACCATTTTTATTGCCTCTTCGGCCGTGAGCATAACAATGGGGATCATCAGAAGAGACAGGGCAACTCCACCTGCCCAGGCGGAATAATGACCCAATGTGAGTACCACAACGGCATAGGCAAAAACGCCGGCAATTATGGAGGGTAGCCCGGTCATGGTTTTCGCACAGAACCTGGCAATATGAGAAACCTTATTGTAGGGACCAAGTTCAGCCAGGTAGATGGCGGCCAGAAGTCCAAATGGAATGCTGATAATTCCGGCAATGCCCACCATAAAGAAGGTGCCAAGAATCGCATTGCCAAAGCCGCCCACTCCGGGTGGATCGAAGGCACCCGGCGGTAAATTGGTGAAGAGGGCAAAGGAGAGCCGTTTCCCCCCGCGGTACAAAAGCATAACAAGCACAGAGAAAAGCGGGACACAGGCGATGATCGCACAAAAAACAGTGATGGTACTTAAGATGATGGATTTAAGTGCCCTTCGTTCAAAGGGTTGCTTTTCCAGACGCGGCAGCTGCAACTCTATTTTGTTCATTTTTTTCCCCCCGCTGTGGTGGCATTTATAATGAGGGTACCGATGATATTAACGGCCAAGGTAATGAGTAAAAGGACACAGGCCGCATATAAGAGAGCCTCGGTCTCAAGCCCCACCTGCGCTTCAGGAAAAGCGTTAGCCAACAGGGCAGCTATTGTGTCGGCTGGGGAAAAAATGGAAAGAGTCACTGTAGACATACTGCCAATCAACATGGCAAGGGCCATAGTTTCCCCCAAGGCCCGTCCAAAACCCAGCACCAGAGCGCCAAAAATACCCCCGGAAGCCGTGGGCAACATCACCCTCAGGATAGCCTCCCAGCGAGTTGTGCCTAGACCAAAGGCAGCTTCTTTTGTCTTATGGGGAATGGCCCTGAAGGCATCCTGGGAGATGGCTGCAATGGTGGGTAAAATCATAATAGAGAGCACCAGTGCAGCGGGTAACATGCCCCGTGAGTTGTATTGAGTTGAGAAAAAAGGAATAAATGAGAGGTGACCGTGCAAGAAATTGGCAATGGGACGGATAAGGGGCACAAGCACATACATGCCCCATAAGCCGTAGACCACGCTAGGAATTGCAGCTAATAGTTCAATAATATTTTTTAGAACCAGCTCAACCTTGTGCGGGAGAAAATCCTGGGTGGTGAAGATAGCTATGGTAATACCAAAAAAACCGCCAAGGATAAGTGCAAGAAATGAGCTGTATAAGGTGCCCCAGATCTGAGGCAGGATGCCGAACTGTTCGGCGCTGGCATTCCACGTTTTACCAACGAGGAACTTGAGACCAAGTTTGGAAAATGCGGGCGCTGCCTTACCACCAATCTGGTAGATGATGTAGGCTAGAAGAAGGATGGTTGCCCAGGTAAAGACAGCGGTTAAGATGCGAAAGGTCTTGTCAAAGAGCAGGTCACCCCGGGAAGGAGGTTTAGACAGGGTGCGACCTCCCACATTGTCCAACTTGTTGTTCGCCATGGATTCACTCCGGCTCAAAGGGGCACCCTTCCATTTGACAGAAGGATGCCCGCATATAGAAAGAAAAAAGAAGTGTTACTGAATGTTTTCGGCAGCTGCCGACACCTTTTTCACTACTTCTGCAGGAAGCGGAATATAGCCAGCTTTGTCGACAATCTTCTGTCCCTCGGTCAGGCCATAGGCAACCATTTTGCGCAGAGACGCTGCAGTTGCTGCATCCTTGTTCTTTTTGTAGAACAGCATCCAGGTATAGGTAACAATGGGGTAGGAGGTATCTCCTTCCGGGTCGGTGAGGAAAACTATCATGTTTTCTGGTAAGGTGGCATTGGACAAGGCAGCCGCGCCACCTTCGGCACCTGGGGCAATGAATTTACCGGCCTTGTTTTCAAGACTGGCCATGGGCAGTTTGGTGAGCTGGGCAAACCCATACTCGGTATAGCCGATGGCTCCGGGAGTTTGGGCCACAGCCGCAGCAACACCATCGTTTTTCTTCCCCTTCACCATGTTTTTTGCTGGCCATTGCACATCTTTATTCTGGCCTACTGTGGATTTAAATTCATTGGAAATTGCGCTCAGGTGGCCGGTAAAATTGTAGGTGGTGCCAGATCCATCGGAACGCACAACAACGGTAATATCACTATCTGGTAATTTAATCCCGGGGTTGGCCTTGGCAATCCTCACGTCATTCCATTTGGTGATTTTACCAAGGAAGATATCAGCATAGACATCGCGAGTCAGCTTTAAATCTTTTATGCCAACCAGGTTGTAGATAATAACAATCTCGCCGGCGGTCATGGGCAGCAACTGTACTCCTTCGGGGACTTTGGCAATTTCTTCCGCAGTCATGGCTGCATCACTTGCACCAAAATCAACAGTGTGGGCTATGAAGTTTTTAATACCAGCGCCGGAACCGATGGACTGATAGTTAACGGTAATTTCACCCTTGCCGGCCAGGTCTTTAAACCATTCCATGTAAATAGGTGCAGGGAAGCTGGCGCCTGCGCCGGTGAGGGTTGTGTTCGCTTGGGACGAGCTGGGCTGGGTAATGGCAAAAGATGCCGCAGCAACACCGCAGAGGGCCATGTTGAGCAATGATCTTAGATACATTCGTTTTCTCCTGTTTTTTTTGAAAGGTGCATTTAAGCCTGTTTAAAAACCACGATTCTACTAGTAGCATTGCTGTGTTATGGTTTTGTTATGATAGCATAAGTAATGCGATAATCGCGCGGCAGTTTATGGGAAATTTAAAAAAAATATTGATATTCTACATGGTTATCTGAAGAGCTCTTTTTTCAAGAGGTTTTTGACGAGCTGCTTGTGGCCAGCGGGAAAAGGATAGCTTGAAAGCTCATCTTTGCGCACCCAGGCATACCTGCTTGCGGCTTCAAGTACGGGAGGAACGAGGTGGGCATCAGTGCTTAAAGAACAGACAAAACTGTGGAGGGTGACCCTGTAGCGGGTATAATGGTGAGTAACCGTGTCAAAAGGTATTTCTATCTCCGCTTGCCAACCAGTCTCTTCCAAGATCTCCCGCATCGCTCCCTCTGCTGGAGTCTCTCCTTCTTCCATTCTGCCACCAGGGAACTCCCAAAGCCCGCCCCAAATATCATTTGGCAGACGCTGCTGAATGTAAACTAATCCCTCTTGGAAAATGATGCCACAGGACATGGCTATATCAAGTCGTTCGGGCCTGGGCTGCAAAACTGGGCGTATACTGATGGTGTCCCGTTGCCGGGCCAGGCAGTCTGCACTGAGGGGACAATGGCTACAATTGGGTTTCCTGGGGGTACAGACCAGGGCACCTAACTCCATCAGGGCCTGATTAAAGATACGTGGCGACGCTTTATCCAGAAGCTGAGCGGCCAGGGCATGCACCTGTGTTTTGCCCTCTTTCGATTTTATCGGGCATTCTATATCCCCAAGACGGGCAAACAGTCTTTCCACGTTGGCATCAACAAGGGGAACAGGCTGGTTAAAACCAATGGAGAGAATTGCCGCAGCCGTGTACTGGCCAATGCCGGGTAAAGAAAGCAGCTTTGTCATGGAATCCGGTACTTGGGCATGGTAATCTCTGACCAGGATTGCAGCAGTTCGTTGAATGTTGCGTGCCCGGCTGTAATATCCCAACCCCTCCCAGGCCTTCATTACGCTTCGTTCCGGGGCAGCAGCCAGGCTGGCTATATCGGGGAATTGCGCAATCCAGCGAGAGAAATAATCAGACACCCGACCAAGTTGTGTCTGCTGGCCCATGATTTCCGATATCCAGATTTCATAGGGATTATAAGCCTCCCGCCAGGGAAGATTGCGCTGGTTATTGGCAAACCAGGCAAGCAGAAGTCTCTGTATTTTTTCACAGTTTATCTTTTCTTGCGTCATTTTTTGTTACAATACGTCTTGTTTAATTCCATAATTATTTTTTCAATGCGTTTGCAACTATAGGCATACGCGATGAGAAAAGACAGTGCAGTCTTCTTTAAGAATGAGTCCTGAACAATTTTTTCTGCATATCCCGAGCGTGGATGTGGTAGAAAGAGGCCTTAGCGAAGAAGATCAATTTCCCTTTTTATGGCCTTTCTATGCGTTTTGAGCTGTGGCAGCAGATTTTCACACCCCGCATGTTGGTGGCTTTTTCCATGGGTTTTTCCTGCGGTGTGCCTCTTTTGCTCACTCTTTCTCTTCTCCAGGCCTGGATGAAGGAGGAGGGGGTGAGTCTGGAGGCAATCGGACTCCTAGCTCTGGCAGGTTTGCCTTATATTGTTAAATTTTTGTGGGCCCCCATTTTTGATCGCTATGTGCCACCTTTTCTCGGGCGAAGAAGGGGCTGGCTCCTGCTTGTGCAGCTTTTGCTCATGGTGGTCATTGCCCTTTTAGGACTGAGCAATCCCGCCCGTTCACCACTCGCCACGGGCATGGCTGCCTGTCTGGTTGCTTTTTTTTCCGCCTCGCAGGACATTATTGTCGATGCCTACCGTCGGGAAGATCTTTCAGACAGAGAACTTGGCCTGGGCAGTTCCATGTACGTGAATGGCTACCGGGTGGGCATGTTACTGGCCGGAAGTGGAGGACTTATTCTGGCCGACCATTTTCCCTTTGCCACTGTTTACCTGATTATGGCGACCAGCCTGTTGGTCGGTCTTATCACCACCTTACTCTGCAAAGAGCCTCCCTTGCCGCCTGGAAGGCCGCGGAGTCTTGAAGAGGCGGTTATCCAGCCTTTTGTCGATTTTTTTTCCCGCCATCAGGCTCTACTGGCCCTTCTTTTTATCCTGCTCTATAAAATTGGCGACCAGATGGCCACTACTATGACCACTCCCTTTTACCTGGAGTTGGGTTTCAGCAAGACGCAAATCGGCACCGTGGCAAAACTGTTCGGTTTTTGGGCCACCATCGGCGGCGGTGTACTGGGTGGTCTTATCCTTTTACGCATAGGTATTATGCGCAGTTTAATGGCATTTGGGGTCTTGCAGGCGGTGTCCATTCTGGGTTTTACGGTACTGGCCTTAATTGGCAAGAATCTATCAGTGCTGGCCGCTGTAATTGCCTTTGAAAATTTGAGCGGCGGCATGGGTACTGCGGCCTATGTTGCCTATATGGCGTCACTCACAAATAAGCGTTTCACCGCCACGCAATATGCCTTACTGGCGAGTATGATGGGGATTCCTCGGGTCTTTGCCTCTGCGCCAACCGGCTGGATGGTCACTTGGTTGGGATGGCCCATGTTTTTTGCTGTCTGTACCTGTATAGCCATTCCCGGGCTCTTGCTTATCCCGCGCATTGCCGCCGGATTTCATGAAAATAGTGCTTAAGCGGTTGAGTTCTGGCAAGGCTGTTGTAAAGTAGGGAAAGAATTTTGAAAATGTATCATTTAATTTTTTGTGCAGGAGCCCATTGTTTATGACCCATCCAGCCCAGGCTGCAGCCATCACTATTTATAATACCATGAGTCGGGCGAAGGAGCCGCTAAAGCCACTACGAGAAGGCCATATCAGCCTCTATGTCTGTGGTATCACGTCCTATGATTATTCTCACATAGGCCATGCCCGCTCTTCTTTAGTGTTTGATATGGTGGTGCGGTATTTGCGCTATCGAGGCTACAAGGTAAAATTTGTAAGAAATTTTACTGACATAGACGATAAGATCATTAAAAGGGCCCACGAGCAGCAGGTGGACCCGGCTGGGCTGGCACAACGATTTATTGATGAATTTTATGTGGATATGGATGCCCTGGGAGTACTGCGGCCCACCATTGAACCCCGGGCCACGGAGCATGTGACAGAGATGATTGATCTTATTGGCGTGCTCATAGAGAAGGGCATGGCCTATGCAGCTGATAGCGATGTATATTTTCGCGTGCAGCGTTTTCCTGAATACGGCAAACTTTCCGGCCGCAGTCTGGAAGACATGCAGGCTGGGGCCCGTATTGAGATAAACGAGAAAAAAGAGGATCCCATGGATTTTGCCCTGTGGAAAGGGGCAAAAGAGGGCGAACCGTTTTGGCAAAGTCCCTGGGGGCCGGGCCGGCCCGGTTGGCATATCGAGTGTTCTGCCATGAGCAAAAAATACCTTGGCGAGGTGTTTGATATCCATGGCGGCGGCAAAGATCTCATTTTTCCTCATCATGAAAATGAGATTGCCCAAAGCTGTGGAGCTACCGACAAGGGTTTTGCCAGAATGTGGATGCACCATGGTTTTGTGACCGTGCAAGATGAAAAGATGTCTAAATCGCTGGGCAACTTTCTCACTATCCGTGATGTGCTGGCAGAGCACCATCCCGAGGTCTTGCGCCTGCTCATCTTCTCTGCCCATTATCGCTCGCCCATAGATTTTAATGAAGCTGCCCTGCACGATGCTAAGATCGGGCTTGAACGCCTTTATACTTGCATAGAACGGATAGAGTCCCTTCCGCAACAGGGCGAGCTCGATGGCGCAAGCGTAATCACCCCAGAGGATGTCCATTATCTGGATGAAATTGGCAGCCGTTTTGAGTCAGCCATGGATAATGACTTTAATAGCGCACGGGCCCTAGGTTATCTTTTTGATACGGCAAAACATTTAAATGGCCTTGTGGCAAAGTTTGCGGAAAAACCAAAACAAGAAGATCTGGAACGGGTGCGGGCAGGGGGTGCAAAGCTCAGACAACTCGGGGGTATCCTGGGAATCTTGCAGAAAAAAACCTGGGGGCAAACGAAGGAAAAAATTGCCGATATGCTGATTGCTCGCGGTATCAGTGAAACGGAGATCCTTGCCCTTATTGAAGAGCGTAGCCAGGCCAGGGCAAACAAGAATTGGACAGCATCAGATGCCATCAGAGACGGCTTGCTGGCAAAAGGCATCACCCTAAAAGACGGACCCCATGGTACTGAGTGGGAGGTTGGCGAATAATACAGGGAAGTGCAGATTAAGATGGAAATGGAACGTGCCCCTATAGTTGCCGGTTTATTTTATCCTGCAGAGCAAGCCAAGCTTAAAGGCATTCTTGATGCGCTTCTTGAACCACAAGGGAAGGGAGAAAAGGAAAAGGCCCTGGCTCTGATCCTGCCCCATGCGGGTTATGTTTATTCCGGCAAAACAACTGGAATGACCGTAAGCCGAGCAGAGGTACCGCAAAGGGCCCTTTTGCTGTGTCCAAATCATCGGGGTATTGGGGTAAATTGTGCCCTTAGCCCGGATTTTTGGCGTATTCCCACTGCGACCATCCCCCGAGCTGCGGATCTGTGTGCAGCAATCCTCAATCATGCCCCCATGGTACAAGAAGATCGCCGAGCACATGAAAAGGAACACTCCTTAGAGGTGCTCTTGCCCTTCCTCCATGCCGTACAGCCATCATTGCGTCTGGCGGCACTGTCACTTTCTCAGCTTTCGTACCTGCAGTGTACCGAACTGGCGCAATCTCTGAGCCGGGCAATACAGAGCCTGGCTGCTCCTGTCCTTGTGGTCGCCTCCACTGACATGCACCACTTTGCTTCCCGGGCCCAGGGCGTGGAAAAAGATCAGTTAGCCTTAGAGCGAGTGCTGGCCATGGATGCGCAGGGGTTTTTTGAAACAGTACGCAATAACGGCATCACCATGTGCGGGGTGCTGCCAGTAGTGCTTACGCTGCTTATTGCCCTTGATCGCGGCGCAACCCAGGCGGAGCTTGTGCATTATACGGATTCAGGCGAGGCTAGCGGAGATACCACGCGAGTAGTTGGTTATGCAGGGCTTATTGTGCGTTAAAGTGCTTAGATGGCTGATGCATGCCCACACCTCTCTCTTTATTTTTTTAACCAAAAGTATAGGCAGGTAACTGGCCCGTCTTTTTGAAGATGGCATAATCGGCCAGGATTTCGGCATGATCAAAGGCTAACTCAGGGAGCGCGTCCAGGGTGAAAAACAGTGCATCTAGAGCGTCGTCAGCGGCGGTAGGTGTACCCTTTGCCTTGGCAATAAAGACGGTTGAGGCGGTGTGCAACCTGGCGTCCCGACCGGGCTTTGAATAGGTGTGCAGTTGCCTTTCAAGCTGGACTAAAAGACCGGTTTCTTCCAGAGCCTCCCTTCTTGCGGCATCTTCAAAAGATTCCCCATAGTCAACAAAGCCACCGGGCAGCGCCCAACCGTGGGGAGGATTTTTCCGTTTGATAAGGACAATGCGCTCATCTATTTCGATGATAATGTCCACGGTGGGAACGGGATTGCGGTAGGATTGGCCGGGGAAAGTGGAAGAGGCCGTATTGGCAGGCATGCGGATACATCCTTTTAGGAGAGGCAGAGTTGGCAGATTTCTTCCCAGCTGCCCACCCGGGGAAGATCTTGTCTCATTTGGTTCCATGGTTGAGTGAAAACTCGGGCATCTATACCTTTTTTCCGTAGATCGGCACAGGTCTCTGCTCGGTCATCAATAAAAGAGCTCAGCCCAGTCTGGCGGATGAACCGTTCCTTATCGTCGTGATCACCCACGGCAACGACCTCAATGCCGGTGCTAAATGTGTGGCCTCCCACATGGGTGAGCCAGTTAACAACCGGATCGGCCTTTGGTCTGGCCGTTACAATAACTACCGTACCAAAATAAGAGAGCCTCTTCAGCGCCTGCAAGGCACCGGCCATGGGCAAGAGGCCCGCCTCAACTGGTTTTTCCGTTAGGTAATGAAAAATTGAAGAGAGCACGTTCTGCGGAATACTTATGCACTCTTCCACACAAAAGTTAGTGATATCTTCAGCGCGAAAGCCGCAATAGCCGTGGTCTTCACAGGCAATGCGCAGAAAAGCCTCGACGGTGTCGGCAATAACACCGTCGAAGTCAAAGCCAGTTCGAGTTGGGCTAAACTTGGACAACATGGCCTTTCCCAAGGGTCTTACTTTTCAACCTTCGCATCTTCAATAATAACTTTATAAACGTAGCCTGCCCCGAAATCCTTGTTGGCTGCTACGGTTCCTTCCATGGTGACAATATCACCATCTTTAGGGTCGTCCTTGGTAGTAACTACCAGGTCATGCTGCTGTTTTGCCGCATCACCTGTTCCATCTTGTAGATGCACCCAGTTTTTGCCCATGATCATGCGGGAGTTTTTCATCACCTTGCCGCAGATACGCACTTTTTTGCCATTCAGCTCTTCTGCCTTGGTGAAAATTTCGCCAATGGAATAGCCGTTCTCGCCGCTGGCCTTGTTAACATTGACTTCAACAGCGGGAACTGCGGCACCTGCACTGCCGCCACTGGTATCGTTCCCCATAACCATATCGCCGCCTACTTTATCACTGCCCATGCCTTGTCCTTCCTCAGCTTTTAAGGCATCGGCAAAGCTATGTCCTTGGCGTATCGGAGTTGTTTTTTTTCCTTGGTCTTCTGGTTTTGTCGACATAACAGCACCAAGACCAGGAGAAAAAATAATGCGATCAAAGCTGCGATTAAGGGTTTTAGACTGGAATTGCTGCATCATCATGCCTGGCGCACTACTGACCTTTTCCCCTTTTGTCACCTTTGTTTCGGGAATAGCCACCCAAATTTTACCCATCTGACTGTCGATTTGCAGATAGGTGTATCCACCGCTGTTCATTGTCTCAAGTACCGTGCCTTCCAGGGCAACTTCATCAAACGAGTTGCTTGCCTTGAGATTGTCTGGTGTGACTGCTTTAGGACTATCAGCGGTGGCGGCAATGACAAAAGAGGCTGAGCCCAGAAGAAGAATGAGTGCCGCACTGAAAATTGTATACCGTTTAATCATGGGGAAATCTCCTCAAGGTTGTTTGTTCACTTTGTTGCACTGAACAGGGCTTCTTTTGCCTGGGAAATAGGCAAATGTTGCCATGTCTATAGGGGTACATCTTCACTGCCTGTTTTTTTCTTTCATTAACGTGTTTTAAAACTATCCAGATAGGCCTAATTGCTTCAGACACTGGCGAATTTCTTCTGCCCAGACCTGGTAACCCCTGGTGCTCAAATGCACCTGATCATTCAGAAAGCCCGGATGGGTAATAGGCAGACATTTTTTTGTAAAAGGTGGAACCAGATCAAGAAAATGGCAGTTTTCCACCGTGGCGGCCAGATCGGCCAACTCCTTATTCACCGCCTTTAGTCGTGGCAAGGGAATAATCGGCATGGGTGCCAGCGAACAGAGAATAATGGGGTTTTCTTCCTCAAGGAGGCGTAGACGCGGCAGCATAGAGGTATAGATTGCCGGGAAAGCATAGTTGCCGCTTAGAAGGTCGTTGGTCCCCGATTGTAAGAGGATCGCGTCCCGCTGTGGCTGCTCTTCCAGCTCTCCAGCAAGACGATAGGAAAGCTCCGGGAGATATTCCCCGGCCCGCCCCTTGTTTATAACACTTACCTCAGGGAGGAGGCTTTGCCAGTCCCCCCATTCGACAAGTGAATCTCCCAGCATAAGGATCTGTGTCATTATTTCAGCCTTGTACGAGATTGGAGGACAACGCAGCCCATGGGTGCAAGTATCAGGTTTTTCTCCTGCGGCACAGTGGGTGCCTCATGAGCAGTGAGTATATCAGAAGGGGGCTTTGCGCTGGTATCGACTATGCGAACCCAATGACGAAATTGATCTCGCGGTTTGGGCACGGTAAAGGTGGCCTGGGTATCTGCACTGCCATTAAGCATGACAAAGAAATCATCATCTGGTGCCGGGTTTACGCAAGCACCATTTAAAAGAAAGGCAAGGGTTCTGCTTTCGTGCGACCAATCGGCCGTTTCATTGTTTTGACCAAACCAACGAATGGCAGGTCCTGTTGAGGTAGTTTTGTCATGCTCCTGAGGAAAGAAGGTGGTACGGCGGAAAATAGAGTGTTTCTTCCGTAGAGATATCAGCATGGAGCAAAAACGGAGCAGATCTCGGTTTTTTTCTGCCAGCCCCCAGTCAAGCCAGCTGGTGGCATTGTCCTGACACCAGGCATTGTTGTTGCCTCTCTGACTGCGACCAAACTCATCGCCGGCGACCAGCATGGGTACTCCGCTGGAGAGAAAGAGGATGACCATAAAAGAGCGAATGCGGCGTTGTCGGAGTGCCAGTATTGCCGGGTCCGATGTCTCGCCTTCGGCGCCACTGTTCCAACTGATATTGTTGCTTTCGCCGTCACGGTTGTCTTCCCCATTAGCCAGGTTGTGCTTCTCGTTGTAACTGACTAAGTCAGAGAGGGTGAAACCATCGTGACTTGTGATAAAGTTAATGGAATTGCAGGGGCCCTTGCCGTAGGAACGGTAAAGATCTGAGCTGCCAGCAATACGGGTAGCCAGGGCTGGTACCTTGCCTGCATAGCCGCACATAAAGCTGCGGACATCGTCCCGGAACCGGCCATTCCATTCCACCCAACGCTTGTTCGAAGAAAAATCGCCCACCTGATACAGTCCGCCTGCATCCCAGGCCTCTGCAATAATTTTCGTATCGGCAAGCACCGGGTCTTCGGCAAGAAGTTCTACGACTGGTGCATTAGCCAGTACTTTTCCATCTGTGCCGCGATTCATGATTGAGGCAAGGTCAAAACGAAAGCCATCCACATGCATTTCAACAACCCAAAAGTGGAGTGCCTTGCGAATAAGGGAACGTATTACCGGATGATTGCAGTTTATGGTGTTGCCGCAGCCTGTAAAGTTTAAATAGGCCCTGGTCCAAGGATCAAGTAGGTAATATATACTGTTATCAATGCCGCGAAAACTAGTGGTTGGGCCGCCCTGTCCACCCTCGCCACTGTGGTTAAAGACAATGTCGAGAAGCACCTCAATGCCAGCACGGTGAAAGGCCTTAACCATGTCGCGAAATTCTGTCAGGACCTTACCCGGTTCACTGCTGTAGGATGCCTTTGGGGCAAAAAACGAAAGCGGATTGTAGTCCCAGTAGTT
>RRZU013425069.1_pt1 | contig 39670 bp, 35 predicted proteins | sample 2165561 | NCBI WGS metagenome assembly RRZU01 (sample SAMN10456909, study PRJNA506462) | wastewater metagenome | isolation source: wastewater sludge | place: USA: Moscow, Idaho | reverse complement strand
TTAGTACCAGTGTAAAATAAAGCGTCAACAGTGCCAGTAACTTACTGCTGCTCATTTGACGCCGAAATAAGGTTTGAAATAATGACATTCAGTTTTTCCTTAATATAATAATGTCTTATCGAACGCCGTAGTCTAACCAAACTATGGCAGCTTGAATAGCATTATAAAAAGAAAAAATTAGCTAAAAATTAGGAGAAGTCATTTCCTCCTCAATCATGGTTATTCAGCAACAAACCACTTCATTAAAATTATAATAAAATAGATAAAAAGCAGGAAAACAACTAAAAATAATACTATTCCATTAAATATTACACATAAGAATAACTAATATACCGTATAAGTAATCAATATTTGTAATTCAATCCGCTTCTCGACATTATTAAGTTGAATTCAACTTTTGAGGAGCTGACCAACTATGAAATTTCCAAACCTAATCAAAACTTGTATAGCATTAAGCTGTTTATTTACTGTACAAATGGTTTCCGCCGATTTATTAGACGAGATTAAATCACGTGGTGAGATTGTTATCGCAACCGAAGCACGCTATACCCCATTCGAGATGCTGGAAGACGGCAAGATTGTAGGTTACGGTAAAGATATTTTGGATGAAATCTTAAAAGATTTACCTGATGTTAAATTAAAACAACTGGACTTACCTTTGCAAGGTATTCTTGCTGGCTTAAGTGCCAAACGTTATGACTTCGTAGCAACTTCCTTAACCATAACTAAAGCACGAGCAGAAAATTATGCTTTCACTTATCCGATCTCGACTGCTTCAGTCGCAATTTTGAAACGTAGAGGAGATGAGAGAATCAATTCACCATTAGATATGGCCAATAAAGTCATTGGAATTCAAGCCGGTGCCCCACAAATCGCCATTTTAAAAGAATATGAAGAAAAAATTCTGATTCCGCAAACCGGTAATGCGGTAAAAAGTATCGAAGAATTTACCGATTATAACGAAGCTTATGCGGCACTTGCCTCCCGTCGAGTAGATTTAGTTCCGCAAGCTATTCCTAACTTGGCGCCAATCATCAAAGAACGCCCTGAGCTATTTGAAATCGTACAACCATCCTTCGGTCCTGAAACCTATTATGCTTGGGCAGGACGCAAAGATGCCGACTCGGCAAGTCTGGTGCAATTCTTTAGTGACGGCATAGAAAAACTGCAAAAGAGCGGAAAGCTAGCAGAACTGCAACAAAAATGGTTCGGTTTCACCATGGATGTACCGACCGGCTATGTGCCTGAGCCGACTCAATAATCATTTACCGTTACAAAAACGGCAACCATAATACATTTAATAGAAAATACTGTATTGAGGTAAACCATGTTTGATATCAGTATCATATTTAAGTATACGCTTCCTCTGTTACAAGGAATGTGGACTACCGCATGGATCTCGTTTACCTCGATTTTTCTTGGCTTTTTGCTCGGTCTCTATCTCTACTCTTTAAGAAAATCACAAAACAGATTGCTAAACAATATCGTTCGGGTTTACATCAGCTTTTTCCGAGGTACGCCTCTACTGGTTCAATTGGCAATCATTTTTTATTTCTTGCCTTTGTTAAATATCAATATTCCTCCTATCATTGCGGCGATTATCTCGCTGAGTATGAATACGGCCGCTTTTCAGGCCGAGATTCTACGTGCCGGTTTCAATGCCATACCCAAAGGACAGGATGAAAGTTGTTGGGTTTTCGGTTTAACCTCCTTTCAAGCTTTTTTTTATATTAAGCTGCCTCAAGTGATCAAATCCACCTTACCCGCATTAATAAATGAAGCTATTGATATTATTAAAAATTCATCACTAATTTCAACTATTGCCGTTATGGATCTGATGCGAATTGTACAAACCTATTCCTCTACCACCTACCGTCCGCTGGAGTTTTTTGTGGCTGCCGGTGTGATTTATCTGATCTTGACTTCAATAATCAATTTGATTGGTGTTTATATCGAGAAAAAATTAAATGTGTATTAAAAGGAATACGGCATGACTTACGATTATCTTTATTTGTTCGCCAATGGACTGAAATATACTCTGCTGGTCTGTGCAGGCGCATTGTTGCTCGGTATTTTACTGGGTGGAATACTCTATTTTATTTCCACACTACGGAATATTATTTTCCATATCTTTTACCGAATTTATATTTTAATTTTTCGCGGCACACCACTATTAGTACAAGTTTATCTGGTTTTTTATGGCGGACCGCACTTTGGTTTAACCCTGAGCGCTACACAAGTCGGAATTCTTGGTTTAGGCATGTATGCCGCCGCCTATTTTGCCGAAATTTATCGCATCGGTTTTAATCATAGTGCCAAGGGACAATTGGAAAGTGCAGTTGATCTTGGTTTCTCAACATCACAAATGTTGCTGCATATACAAATTCCGCAAATGTTCGGTTTGATTATCCCGCCAATGACCAACCAAACGATTATTTTGATTAAGGAATCTGCTATTTTATCCATTATCACCGTACCGGAATTAATGACCGCAGCGACCAAAATGGCAACCGAAACATTCCGTGTGGTAGAACCTTATCTTATTTTAGCCGTGGCTTATTGGCTGATCACATTTTTAATCGGCAAATTCGGCATCTGGGCGGAAAGAAAAACAACACATTATTTGGTAAATTCGTGAGGAAAGCGGTATGTATAATAAATCTGTTATTCAACTGATTGATTTGAGAAAAAGCTATGGCGACGTTGAAGTACTAAAAGGAATTAATCTCTCCGTCGAGAAAGGAGAGGTGATTTGCATTATCGGCGGCTCAGGTTCGGGTAAAAGCACAATGCTACGCTGTATTAATTTCCTGGAAAAGTATAATAGCGGCGAAGTGCTGGTTAACGGTCGGTTAATCGGTTACGGTACCGATGATTTCGGTAACTATATCCCGCTTCCATCTCATATTATTCAGAAAGATTTACGCGATGTCTGTATGGTATTTCAACAGTTCAATCTGTGGCCGCACTACTGCGTATTGGAAAACGTATATAAACCTTTGGTTATCACCAAAAAAATGCCGTTAAATGTTGCAAAAGAAATTGCCGTACGCGCTCTGACCAAAGTCGGTATGTCGCATAAACAAGAGGCATACCCGTCACAACTTTCCGGCGGACAGCAACAGCGGGTTGCTATTGCCAGAGCTTTAGCGGTAGATCCTAAAATCATGTTGTTCGACGAACCAACTTCAGCATTGGATCCGGAATTGGTCGGGGAAGTGCTGAAAGTGATGAAATCTCTTGCCGAAGAAGGAATGACAATGGTTATTGTAACCCATGAGATGGGATTTGCAGCCAATGTTGCCGATCGGGTGATTTTTTTGGCCGATGGAATTATTGAAGAACAAGGCTCACCGGATGATATTTTTAACCGCCCTAAATCGGAAAAGCTCATTCAATTTCTCAGTGCGTGGAATGAGCGTAACAACTAACCCCAACAATAGCAGTGAATGATGACGGAAATTAGCCATTAGCATATTTGTTTGATCTATAACAAAACCGTACTTTCTCTAATTCCCATGAATAAAGCCATAACATTCGAAAAATCACGTTTGAAAAATCAAATGAACGATCCGAACAAACAAGAATATCAATCTGTTTTAAAGCGATATTGCCTGAAATTGTCTACACAGGATAAAATATAAACGACAATCAACAAACGCTATAAGGTAGCTAATTTATGAGCAACTTTCCTAAAGATATTTATACCGAGCCGCAGCCGGACATCAATACGCTGGCTAATTTAGGCCCACTCAGCGCAATGGCAGGTATCTGGCGTGGCACAATCGGTTTGGACACCAATCCTAAAGCGGACGGCCCGCATCATGATGCCTATATCGAGCAGATAGAATTACAGCCGATTGATGCTCAAACCAACGGACCGCAACTATTTTACGGCCTACGTTACCATACCCATATTGTTCAACCGGGAGAGGTGGAAACATTTCATGATCAAGTCGGCTATTGGCTTTGGGAGCCGGCTACCGGCAATATTATCCAAACGTTGACCATCCCACGCGGCCAAACGGCAATGGCGGTCGGTCACACCAGACCCGATGCGAAAACCTTTACTTTGCAAGCCGTAAGAGGTTCCGAAACCAACGGCATTAGCTCCAATCCATTTTTGGAATATGCATTTAAAACTGAAAGCTATACGATTACCGTGACCATTAACGATGACGGCACATGGTCTTATCAGCAAGATACGGTCTTGATTATTCCCGGGCAGCAGGAACCGTTTCAGCATACCGATCATAACACATTACATAAAATTGCCGAGCCGACACCGAATCCAACGGCACTGGCAGCAAAAAATAATACGTCACAGAATGGTTAGTCATCATTTACGTTAAACAATATTTAACTGCGGTTACTTAAACCATTTTCCTAAAAACACCCCGCTGATGATCATGCAAAGTGCGGTCAAATGGCTCCAAGTTAACCTCACCCCAGGAAAAAAGAATGCCATCATACAGATGGATAACAACGGAGTCAGATAGGTTAATGTGCCGATCAGCCGCGGATCGCCATGTCGGATAGCATAATCCCAGGAATAAAAACTCAGTCCCATCGGTCCTAATCCCAATAGCAGGATAATCATCCCGTTATGCCAAGTAAAATCCTGCTTGGGAACCGATCCTCCGCACAGAAAAAAGACTGCTATGGCTATTATTCCAGAAAAAAAACAGAAACCGGCCACCGCAGAAGAGGGCATGTTTTTTACTTTGGCATTGGACAATGTGTAATAAGCCCATAATAAAGCCGCACAAAATGCCTCGATATAGCCGATCCAATCACTTGGAACCACTGTGCGATTTTGTTGCATCAACGTGAGAATCACGCCGATAAATGCCAATACCACCCCCAAAATATGACCTCGGTTTAACCGGCTTTGCATAAATAACGGCGTTCCCAACACAATAAATAGCGGCCAAAGATATTGAATCATGTTAACTTCCATTGCCGGAGCGCGGGTAAAAGCATCAAATAACAGATAGTGATAACCGAAAAGCCCGACTATCGCATTTATCCAAACCGATAACGGCATACGCCATTCCCGCCAAAAGCGCAAGCCGGGCAAGGCGGCGATAACCAGAATAGTACCCACGGTCACCAAAGGTGGAAGGTGATTAATACTCACCATTAAGGTGGCCAAAGACGACCACATTAAAATGGTCAGGACAGCGAAAAAAATGGCTTTTTGGTTTGTACTGCCCTGCATAGATTATCCTTTGATAATATTGTGTTCCGGTCCTACCGGAAAACCGGTAATATTTTGTCTACCCTGTTCGGTAACCAGCAAAATATCATGTTCACGATAAGCACCCGCGCCTTTCAATCCTTCCGGGATCATTAACATAGGTTCCATTGAAATCACCATGCCCGGTTGCAAAACGGTTTCAATATCTTCCCGTAATTCCAATCCTGCTTCACGTCCATAATAGTGGCTAAGTACGCCAAAAGAGTGTCCATAACCGAAAGTGCGGTATTTAAGCAAATCGTGTTCGGCATAAATTTCATTTAATTGCGCGGCAATATCGCAGCAACGTATTCCCGGTTTGATTAACTCGATTCCTTTACGATAAACCGTCGTATTCACTTCCCACACTTTAAGCTGCTCATCAGTACAATGATGCATAAATAACGTTCTTTCCAGTGCAGTATAGTAACCGGCAATCATCGGAAAACAGTTCAGACTCAATACATCTCCGGACTGGATAGCTCTGCTAGTAACGGCATTATGTGCGCCGTCAGTATTAATTCCCGATTGAAACCAAGTCCAAGTATCGCGCAATTCGACATGCGGATACGTCGCAGCAATTTCACGAATCATCGCATCCGTAGAAGCAATTGCCACTTCATACTCCGGCACATTTTCCTTAATCGCCTCACGGCAGGCATAACCACCGATATCGGCAATACGTGCGCCGTTTTTAATCAATTCGATTTCTTCCGCCGATTTGATCATACGATTGCCCATTAACTCCAGTCCGACATCAAGAAATACCGAAGCGGGATAAAATAATCGGAAGGCATCTAGTCCTTGTAAACTGAGGTGATCCGCTTCATAACCGATACGCAGTTTATCTTGCGGCAAAATGGATTTAATCGCTCTGTAATAATTGTCCCGTTTCCAATCAGTATAAATAATGTTTTCACCGAAGCTGCGACGATATCCCAATCCTCCGTCGATATTAGCCGTAACGGTCACCGAACGATCCGGTGTTACGACCAAAGCAAACGGTCGCCCGAAAGCACAATAGAGATAATCGCTAAAATAATTGACATTGTGGTAAGAGGTTAAAATCACCGCATCGAGATTTCGATTTCCCATTACCCGACGCAACGATGTCAAACGACGGTTCATCTCTTCCGGCGAAAAAGTTCCTTTGACTTTCTGACCGTTTTTAATTTCGATAATATCTGGCATATCCATAATAAATCCTCATATTCGTTATTAAAGTACAGTTAAATTTTTACAAGATATGAGAATTTGATTCAAATTATGATTTCTTATCTAGTGATAATATTTTCTTATCCCTCTATTAATCGACTGATTGCATAGTCTTGTTCAAAAGCCTTTGCTTTGGCGCTAATCCAATCGACAAATTGTACGACATGCTCTTTTTCCAACAGATTTTTCCGACATACCAAATAAACGCTTTGATCTTGAACCACATCCGGATATAACGGCACCAGCCTTCCTTCGGCAACTTCACGAGCCGCTAGCACATGGCGAGCCAAAGCCAACCCCTGCCCGTCAATTGCAGCCTGCATAATCAAATCTGCACGATTGTAACGATACCCCGCTTGAATATCGATATGCTTATCGTGCTGTGCCGCCCATTGCCGCCATGATGTCGATAATTTGGCTTGCGGCAATGAATCATGTAATAACGGAATATGTCGCAAACAGCGGTCAGGATCACCGTCATACTTTAAAAACAATGCGTTACTCACCACCGGATAAATATAATCTTGAAACAAGAACTGCTTAAGCATATTCGGCCCGTCTCCGTATCCGTGGCATAGTGCAAGATCCATACTTTCTTCACGAAACTGAGGTTCACCGGTATCTACAATCAAGTTCAGACTGATATCAGGATGGGAGTGATATAAATCTTGCAGATACGGCATCAACCAACAACTTGCCATCGACGGCATACAATAGAGATCAATCGCTCGAAGTTGTTGAATTGAAGAGATATGCTGCATCGCCTGCTGCAATTGATCAAATGCTAAAATCACATGGCGTTGCAGCTCACAGCCTTCCTTACTCAGCGTCAATTGTCGTGGCTTTCGATAAAACAGCTTATAACCGAGACGCTGTTCCAATAATGAAATCTTTTGACTGACCGCACTTTGCGAGATGCACAATTCATCGGCAGCCGAAGTAAAACTCAGATGACGCGCAACCACTTCGAAATAACGTAAGGCTTCAAGAGGAGGTAATTTCATGGCAATTCAAGACAAACATCAAACAATCATTTAACAAAACTACCATTAAAAAGATTTATATCAATAATATTGGCAAAAATAAAAAATATAAAATAATAAAAAACAATATTGATTAGAAAATATCTAATCGCAAATTCCATTCCAATATTGAAAACCCAAAAATAAACAAAGATCAACAACCCTCGGTCAGTAAACCATTCGGCAAACGAATCAATACATTCAAGCCGTGCTCGAAGCGTTTGGAATCATTCAATTCAATCGTGCCTTGATAACGTTTGACGATCGTTTCTGCAATCGCCAGCCCCAAACCGGTCCCTTGTTGTCCGTTGCCCAAAATACGGTAGAACGGGGCGAATACCTGCTGCCGTTCTTCTACGGGAATTCCACTACCGTTATCATCGATTTCAAGCATCACCCAATGCTCATCGCAACGCAATGACAAATCGATCTGTCCGCCGTGAGGAACGTAGATGATCGCATTTTCGCAAATGGTTTTGATCAAAGTATAAATTTCGCTTTCGTTGGCAAAAATCATTTGATCGGTATCGCTGACCAAGCCGATGTCAATCGCTTTATCATCTGCCAATGGCAGCAAATCTTCCAGCACCCGACGGTAGATACCTAACAGCGATACCGCACTTTGCTGCCGTTGGCTTTCGTCGATTTGCACCCTTGCCAAGGAAAGCAGCTGTTCCAACAAATGGCGAATACGTTGAATCCCTTGATTTAGCGCATTTGCCTGTTCACGCGCATTGCCCTGTAGCTGTTGCTGTCGGATCAAACGTTCCGCCTGCAATGAAAGTGCGGTCATCGGGCTACGCAGTTCGTGAGACGCATCGGCAATAAAACGTTTTTGCTGGCGCATACTGCCATCTACTTTACTGAGTAGCTGATTAATCGCCGACACAAAACCTTGCAGCTCTTGCGGCACTTGTTCACTTTCAAGTGCGGTCAAATTATTTTCCGAACGCTGTTGCACGCTGCGTGACAAACGGTTAATCGGCAACATACTGCGCCAGACAATCCAAATCACCAATGGAACAATCAATAAAATAAACAGCAATACTGGAATCGTGCTCAATAAAATCGAATGTCTGACGATTTCATCTCGAAACTCCGATTCATCGAAAATCACCGCTATTTTTTGATTTTCAAGCTGTTTTATATAAAACCGATATTTCTTCCTATCTTTATTAATCGTATGAAAACCTTGATCATATTGCTCTAAATCGGTAATAAAATAATCTAGTTGCGGATCGGTGTGCTGGTTTTGGATAAAAATACGATTATCATGGTTATTCAGCGCCAAATCCGGCTGTTGGCTCTCTTCATTAATAAAATAAGCGGTTTGCTGCAAAATATCATCCTGCAACCGATATGCCGATTTGAACGAATAAAAGAAAGTGAAAAGTGCGGTCAACAGGCTTGCTAACACCGCGAGTGAAATCACACCGAACGTCAGTTTGCTGCGGATGCTGCGGATTGAGTTTTTCATTCTTGATCCCGATTTCCTTTATTGACGCTCCAGCCCGCCCCACGAATATTACGAATGCTGTCTTTACCTAGTTTTTTGCGCAACGAGTGAATTAAATAGTCAATCGCATTACTTTCCACCTCTTCTCCCCACGCATAAATTTTATCTTCCAATTCGGCACGGGAATAGATCTTGCCTTGATGTTGCATCAAAGTTTGTAGCAGTGAAAATTCTTTATGGGTCAACTCGATCGGCTCCGGATTACCACGCAACCGCACTTGGTAGCTCTGCGAATCGAGAGTCAACAAGCCGTTACTCAATTGCATTTGTCCGTGGTTATGTTTGCGCCGCACTACCGCTCTCAGCCGTGCTAGCAACTCTTCCATTTGAAACGGTTTGACCACATAATCGTCCGCACCGCCGTCTAGCCCCTGCAAACGGCTTGCCAAATCATCTCTGGCGGTGGCAATCACAATCGGTAGCTGCTCATCCTTATGTCGAATCTCCGCTAACACTGACAGTCCGTCTTTTTTCGGCAATCCCAAATCTAACAATAAAATATCGTAATGTTGGCAATTCGATGCCATATGTAATGCCGCAAGTGCGGTCTGCCCATCCTTTACCCAATCCACCGCATAGCCCGCATCTTTCAAGCTGGCTTGCATCACTTCGCCGATCATCAAATCGTCTTCTACTAATAATATTCGCATGCACTTACCCGTTATCGCTCTATTTTCGAACTATTATCGCTCAACAGCTGATTCATAAAAATAGCATAATCGCTCACTATTAAAAAAAATTGTAACAGCGTAGAATTAGCCGAAAATGAGGCTAAGCAGTATTAATATCCATTTAATCCACTATAAGGAGTATTAGATGAGTTTTTCATGGCATAAAGAACCGCACTTTAGCCAGCGTAACAATTGGCTACGCGCCGGCGTATTAGGAGCAAACGACGGTTTGATCTCAACTGCCAGCCTACTATTCGGACTCGCCGCCGCCAAACCGGATCCGAATACTATGATGGTCACCGGTTTTGCCGCCTTGGTCGCGGGAGCACTTTCCATGGCAGCGGGAGAATATGTCTCGGTATCCAGTCAAGCCGACACCGAAAAAGCAGACTTGCATAAAGAGCTGCATGAACTGATTCATAATCCGGAACATGAGTTGGCGGAATTATGCCAGATTTACCAAGATCGTGGTTTGAGCCATGAGTTAGCGCAACAAGTTGCCGAGCAGTTGACGGCCCATGATGCGTTGCAAGCCCACGCCAGAGACGAAATCGGCATCACCGAAATCAGCCAAGCCAATCCGTTACAGGCGGCTCTAGCATCCGCCGTTTCTTTTTGTATCGGCGCGCTGCTGCCGGTTTTGGTCACCTTATTATCCGCTAGCGATGCCATCATGCCCAGTTTGGCAATCAGCACCTTAATCGGTTTGGCACTACTCGGCTATTATTCGGCAAAACTAGGAGGCGCACCCGCTATGCCCGCCATTTTACGCATTTTAATCTGGGGAGTGATTTCATTGGGCATCACCAGTCTGATTGGTTTTTGGTTCGGGCTTTCCGCTTAACAGTTCATTAATGCTTCGATTCGGCGGTGAGCATCATCCTCGCTTTGCTTGCTGCCGTCCACTTCAATATAGTCGGACACAACCAATCCCAACCTGAATAGTGGCTGTGCCAGCTTTGATTTAGCCGCTAAATTTGCCGCTTCACTTTCCCCGGCAACAAAAATAAACAGTGGTGTTGGCGCTGATTTTTTAGCCGGTAACAAAATGTCCGATAACAACAAATCATCCAGCCATTGCAGCAAGCAGCTATAATCCTCACTACATAATGCAAACGCAAGATAATCCGCACTTTGCAGTGTTCCTAAACTAACTGAGGCTGAAAGTGCGGTCTGTTGAGTGAGATCCCATGTTATCAATTCGGTGCTAGGCCATTTCAACAGACTTTGACGCATAAACTCAGTCAGCAATTGATGGCTGTAACACGCTTCACCGTTTGGAGAACTTTTTACTATTAATAATCGGCTCACTTCGCTTCTCCTTTCAATACTAAAATTATTGATAATACAGTTGCTAAGGTTAATTGCTAATTGATCCTATAACAAAACCACTATATGCTCTTCAAATTCTAACTTGTTTTGCTTTATTTTGTACTTATTTTGCATTAGGAATATAGCTTATGGACACCCTGACCAGTATGAATGTCTTTCGCCAAGTTGTTGACTTGGGTAGCTTTAGTAAAGCGGCGGATTACTTGAATATCTCTCCGGCAATGGCAAGCAAGCACCTACGCCACTTGGAAGATTGTTTGCAAGCCAAACTGCTCAATCGCTCCAGTCGGCATTTAAGTCTAACCGAAATCGGGCAGAATTATTATCACGAATGTTGTCATGCGTTGGATATTTTAAATTCAGCCCGCCAAACTGCGCAGCAAGGCGTGGTCAATCCGCAAGGCAAGCTGAAAATCACCATGCCGATTTGGCTGGCCACCCCACACTTCGCCCGAATATTGCAGCAATACCGCACTTTGTATCCGCAGGTTAAACTATCGCTTTATTTAGATAATCAACACAGTGATCTAATCTCGCAAGGCTTTGATTTGGCGTTAAGAGTTGATCGCAGCCTCGATCCGAATATTATCGTCAAACCACTGACGGCAATTGATTTTTATTGGGTCGCCGCACCGCACTTTGTTGAGCAACACGGACAGACTGCCCAAGCAAAACCCTTGGATCATCAAGATCTGCAACACTATCCGGCAGTAACCCCCAACTACACCAGTTTAGATTATCCGGTGAATAGTATTGCCGACAGCGATAACACCTTAATGCTAAAAGAGTTAGCCGTCGCCGGCGTCGGCATTGCCAATTTGCCGGAGTGGGCGATGTTAGCGGAATTGGAGGACGGACGCTTGGTCAAGTTGTTTAACGGCGAACAATCCCAACGTTTGAAACTCTATGCCGCATATATGAACCGCGAACATCTGAGCGCCAAAATCCGCACGTTTATTGATTTTTTGGCACAAAAATTAGCGGAATAAATTAACTCAAAACTCAACACTTAAAGCTCAAAACTTAAAACTCAAAAAAAAGTGGCGAATATCGATTCGCCCCGTAATTTGATAAAAGTTTTAGCTTATCAAAACTTAATTTTTATCCTTTTCGACCGCACTTTCCACGGAACTGGAAATGGTCATATAAACTTCACTGGAGAGTAACGGTTTAAGCATTGCCGCCAGTTCTTCGATCTTACTACTCTCTGCGCCTTCATTGTCACTGAAATAACCATTCTCTTTGAGGCTAGCGATAAAAGCGGAGAACACCGCTTTATCAAAAAATTCCGGCGCATTAATTCCATGCAACACCGATAACCGTTGTGCCACGGACTGGCTCTCTTTTTCCAGACTACCACGCGCAATAGTTGGATCCGCCAGTAAGAAATCCAGCGTAATATAGTAACGCTGAATAATTTCCCGCACTCCGGCAGCCAATAATTGCAACGAACGGATGTTACGTTTATTGATGCTAATCACATTTTCATGCAGGTTAATCAATTCCTGCCGTTGCAATTCTGCCAAAATTTGCTTCAGCAACGGTTCGATTTCTACTTCCGCAAAATCCATAAACAACTCAGATTTTAAAAACGGATAGATTTTTTTCACCGCTTGCAATAACAGGCTTTGCTGAATCGCTTCGTGGTGGATCACAATCGAGGCGATCAAAGACGGCAAAACGAACAGATGTTGGATATTGTTGCGATAATAGGTCATCAACACCGCAGAAGAACGTTCCAAGCGAATAATCTCACCGAAACTGTCCCGTTCGACAATAATGCCGACTTTGTCCAAACTTAACACATGGTCCAACATTGCTTCCGGTGATTCTTGCGGCACGATAACATCCCGACTGTAAGGAACGTTATTCAAGAGTTGTTGATAGCAGCCCAGTTGGGATAGCAACTGTTCGCGTGACAACGCCCGTTGGCGTGACGACAATAGCACCGTGCCGATTAAATTCATCGCATTAATCGCCGCCGCTTTATTAATATTACGCATCACTTGCACTGCCAGTTTGTCCACCGCACTGCCGAGCCATGCTTTGGTTTCTTCGCCTTCCGTCTCTTTCCAGTTAGCGTAATGTTGGTTCAGGTAAGTATTCAGTGTAATCGGCTCGCCGAAATTAACATAGCCTTTCCCCATATTGCGTAATTTTTTGAGTACGCGTAAAACCAAACCGGCATTCTCTTTCTCTTTTGCCGCACCACGCAACTCTTTGGCATAAGTATCAACTTCCAATACATGTTCATAACCAATATACACCGGCACTAAACTAATCGGACGGGTATGCCCTTCCAACAATGCCTGCAAGGTCATAGACAACATGCCGGTTTTCGGTGCTAACAAGCGTCCGGTTCTGGAACGTCCGCCCTCGATAAAGAACTCGACCGCATAACCACGGTGGAATAGTTCGGATAAATATTGACGAAATACCGTGGAATACAACCGGTTTCCGCTGAAAGTACGGCGGATAAAGAATGCACCCCAGCTCCGAAAACGCCCGCCGGCTGGCCAGAAATTCAAATTAATGCCAGCAGCAATATGCGGTGGTACCAAGCCTTGATGATACAGTACATAAGAGAGCAACAGATAATCGATATGGCTGCGGTGGCAGGGAATATAGACGATTTCATGCCCTTCAATCGCCAACTTCCGCACCCGATCGCCGTTTTTCACATCAATCCCGCGATACAGCTTATTCCATAACCAACCGAGAAAACGATCTGCCAGACGTAGGCTCTCATGGTTCACGTTTGCGGCAATTTCATGCAAAATATCTTCTGCATTTTTACTCGCTTTGGTAATATCAATTTTTTTATTTTTCGCTTCATCGGCAATCGCTTCTTGTACCGCACTTGACTGTAAAATCTGACGGAACATCGCTTGGCGATCGGGCAATCTCGGCCCAGTAGCGGAAGTGCGCTGCTTGGCGAAATGAATTTTAGCCACTCGGGTCAGTTTCAAGGCAATTTCATCATCACTACCTTGCAACTGCGCCATGTCACGCAGTGACACCGCTTTTGAAAAACGCACAAAATTATCCCGACCAAACCAAGCCATTGCCCATAATTTTTGCAAGCGTCCAAGGAAGCGTAAGTGCGGTAATTTTTTCTCACGCCCCGGTGAACGCCCCCACAATACTGAAACCGGCACCAATTGCACATCCAACTCCGGATGGCTGCGATGCAATTCAAAATATTTGGAAAACAACTCACGGCTATCGGCTTTCAACTGTCCCGCTTTAAAAAAGCGTCGCCCTTTATCTAAAAAAACAAAACTAGGCAGTTGATCACCGTTGATTTTGTTATCCAAGAACGGATCCGGCAATCCCAGTTGCAAGCAGTTTTTACGCACAATCAGCAAATCTGTTTGTGAGGTGTAAGGTAGCAAATAGAGGAAATATTTTTGTTTGTCGAGTTCCAATTCACTGACTGGATCGCTGGGAATAGGATTACTTTTAACCGACAGTGACAACATCAAATTTAGTGTTTTACGGTAGAGGTTCAGGAAAATTGACATTTTTAATCCAATTTAAACAGTGATAATTAGGGGATATTATATTTATTATTGATGGTATGGCCGTGTCAAATCTTAGCATAATTTCTACTAATCGCCTATCGCCGACCGCACTTGACTACCTAAAATAGGTCAAAAATATAACGAAAAGATAGTGAAAATATAATGATTGCATCCAGCTCAATGCTGTATATAATAACAGGAAAGCTGTATAAAAAAACAGGGAGTATAACATGAAACTAAATAAAGCCCTCACCCCTCGCCAACAAAAAGTGTACGACTTTGTCCGCTCTCATTTGGAATCAACCGGGATGCCACCAACTCGGGCGGAAATCGCCAAAGAATTGGGCTTTCGCTCGCCCAATGCGGCAGAAGAACATTTAAAAGCGTTAGCGCGCAAAGGCGTGATCGAAATTCTGTCCGGTACTTCGCGCGGAATTCGTTTGTTGCTAAACGAAGAACAAAGTGCGGTTGAAGAGGAGGAGGAAGGCTTGCCGTTAATCGGACGAGTCGCCGCCGGCGCACCGATTTTGGCGCAACAACATATCGAAGGCAGCTATAAAGTTGACGCTTCGATGTTTAAACCACAAGCGCATTTTTTGCTGAAAGTTTACGGCATGTCAATGAAGGATATCGGGATTTTAGACGGCGATATGTTAGCAGTGCACCGCACTCAAGATGTTCGCAACGGACAAGTGGTAGTCGCTCGAATTGAAGATGAAGTAACGGTGAAACGCTTAGAGAAAAAAGGCGCCACCGTTTATCTACATGCTGAAAACGAAGAGTTTAAACCGATCGTTGTTGATCTAAAAACCGAACAGTTGGAAATTGAAGGCATTGCAGTCGGTATTATCCGCAACAATGCCTGGATGTAACGCTGCGCAGCATTTTGATAATCAATATATAAAAGCGTTATTTCATCCAAAATTACGCTTTTATTCCATTTTATAATTAAATATACGTCTGCTTAATCGATATTAAATTTAATCGGTACGATCACCGACTCACTCATACCATCCGGGCGAGGGCCTATACCTCTGGCACTTTGTACCGCTTGAATCGCCGCTCTGTCTAAATCTTCGCTGCCCGATGATTTTGCTACTCGCGGATTTTGTATTCCACCGTCAGCCCTTAATGTAAAAGAAACCGTCACCACGCCCTGTTTACGCATCATCTTTGCCCGTTGCGGGTAACGTTTATTACGTTCTATTTCGCGCCTTAGTTTTGAACGGTAAACATCGATTGCTTTACCACCATCGCCAACTAAATTCGGATTAGCCGAACTTGTTTGCGCGCCACTGGCTTTAGAATCTATCTTATGTGGTGAATCAATCGTGCGATTGCCTTGCACTGCATCTTTTGGTTTAAGTTCTTTTTTCGGTTTTGGCTTCTCTTTTGGTTTCGGCTTTGATTTTTCAGGTTCTTTCGGCTTTTCCGGCTCTTTTACCTTCTCCGGCTCCGGTTTCACCGCTGGATCGGGGATCTCTTCTTTCGGTTCTAGAATGATTTCTTGAATTGGTTCCGGCTCGGGTTCTGCTTCCACCATCGCCATCATCATTTCGATTGAAATATTGGTGTTGACTTCCTCGTTTATTTGTCCATTAGCACTTTCGTCCGCACTGGAAATGACAGCAAACAGAAAAACTGCAGCCAATACGGCATGAAATAAAAACGAGCCAATAAAGCCAATCAAAGAGCGGTGCTTTTTCATCACTCGCTACCTTGCGGTTTTAAAGTGACAATTGCCACATTTTTGATCTCATATTTTGATAAAATATCAGTAATATCAACAAATTGTTGAAAAGCGGTTGCTGCATCAACTTTCAAAGTCACTTTTTGCGTTTTATCCCAGCTTTCAACTTCCGCAAGCAATGCTTCTTTAGTAATCGGTTTATCGTTATAAAACAACTCACCGCTTTCGGTGACGGTCAGCAATTTAGTCAAATCATCGGCTTTCATGGCCACACTGCTGCTGGCTTTCGGTACATTAACCTGAATTTTCTCCTGCGAAATAAATGATGCCGTCACCAGTACAATCGCCAATAGCACCAACATAATATCCAGAAAAGGGATAATATTGATTTCGTCAAACTTCTTCACCGCACTTCCTCTATTATCCTGATTATCAAGCCTGTTTTTGTTTCTCAGCAAACGCAAACCACTTCATTTTGTTAACATCAACTTTGCGGTTCAAGCCGTTATAAAACACCATTGATGGAATCGCCACTAAAATCCCGACCGCGGTGGCTTTCAGTGCCAGTGACAAATTCACCATAATCGCTGCCGCATCAATATCACCGCCAGATTGCCCCATCGCATAAAAGGTTAATAAAATACCGATTACCGTACCCAATAGCCCGACATAAGGTGCATTGGAACCGACGGTAGAAATCGTGGTGAGATTGCGGGTTAAATCAATCTCCAAGTCATGAATGGTGTGATAGCTTTCTACTTTCACTTGGCGGAAAAAAATAATCCGCTCAATCACCATCCATAACATAATAAAACTCATCAGCGCTAATGTACCCAAGATAATAAAATCGGTATATTCTTCCAAAAACTCAAATAGTTGATCCATTTATGACTCCGAATCGGTATAGCAAAAGAAAATACAAAGTGCTGACCGCACTTTGTATTTTGTAAGTGAGAATTATTTTTATTATTGTAACTAAATTCTCCTAAAGCGTAAATTAAATATTGTTTTTAATTTAGAATGTGTAATTCACACCCAATCGAATATCTCGTCCGACACCAGCCAGTGTTTCGCCACGTTGGCTATGTGGATAATAAAACTTATTGAACGCATTGTTGAGAGAAACATTAATGTTCATATTGTCATCGTCAAATGGTTTCCAGTTGACATAAAAATCGTGTACGGTGTAGCTATCACGCTTCAGTGAAACATCCGTACCGACTAAAGCATAACCTTCTTCACTTTCTACCGTACGATTGTTCCAACCGAGTTCCAAATTCGGATTCTCAAATCGATAGGATAAAGCTGCTGTCCAAGTACGTCCTGTTTGTACCGCAAACTCTGGGATCAAAGATGAATTACTTTGTGTATCATTTAAGTAGAATCTTGGTTTGCTATCTGCGACCCCAAAACGTACTGTAAAGCCGTGGTAATGATAAGCCGTATTCAATTCATAACCCTGATTTTTAGAGTAACCGCCATTAACCGCTTCAGACCAATTCGTGTTGTGTCGATTTTGTGGATTGACAATCAGATCATTCACTTTTTGCCAGAAATAGCTACCGTTCAGCGAAAAGCCGCCATTATTGTAGTTAAAACCGATTTCGGTATTACGCGCTTGTTCCGCCTTAATGTTTTCAGCTACAGAGACACGTCTGATACCAACCATTAATGCATCGTATAGACGCGGACTGCGAGAAGCATAGTTATGGTTTGCGCTAAAACTTAATTCCGGTGTTGCTTGCCAAATTAAACCGACACTTGGATTAAAATCTCCATCAGACGCTTTTACGCCGTCATTGGCAGTAATATCAAAATGATCATAACGTAAACCACCGGTGAGGGTAAAATCACTCACAGCCCCGATGACTTCAACATAGGCACCGGTATCTGTTTTTTCTGGGTTACGGATAGCAACTCGATTGACATGTGGTTTGATCTCTTGCTTACGATAGTTTAAGCCATACTTAATCAAGATATTTTCATTAAGATTAGAATCAAAATTGATATTTGCGCCACTCGTTTCAATCGTGGTTGTAGTTGGTCCGGCAACATTACCGCAATAACCACAGCCACTGTCATCGGCAGAGTAACGCTTATTTTTCATAAAATACACATTTGAAGTCAATTCGCTGATAAAACCTAAGTTTTTCGCCGTCCATTCTAAATTAGTGTTCTGTTGCGTCGTTTCCCGATAAGCCGGAGATTGGCGATCTAAAGAGAGTCGTCCGCCCGTTACAGTAAATTCTTCACGCACCAAACGTTCTCCACGATGTTGATCCTGCAAATGACTCAATACAAAGCGATGCTCGCCAAAAGTTGCTCCTAATTTGATTAAATAGTTGCGTTTGTCTAAACCGCTGTACGGTACTGTTTTCCCACCGTCAATATTGGTGTAGCCTTTACCCGGTTTGTAATTGTCTTCATCGGTGCGGTTAAATGAGAACAAAGCATCAAAATTGCCTGCCTTGCCGAATACTGTTGCTCCATACGAATAGCCGTCATTGCTGGAATAGCCTGAATTGAGTTTTGCACCGTAATTGCGATCACTACCTGCTAACAGATCCAATGCGTCAACGGTTTTAGCAATAATCGCACCGTTGGTTGCACCTATACCGGCACTGGCAGAACCAGCTCCTTTTTGCACCGAAATACTTTTTAATAATGACGGGTCAATAATAAAGCGCCCTTGATGATACAGAATTTGACTGTCGGAATAGGCGTTATCCACCTTAATATCAACTGAATTTTGCCCCATGCCACGAATGGTCAGGAATTGTGATGTGCCATTACCGCCGCCAAAACCAATTGAAGGCTCTTTAGACAGCAAACTGCGTAAATCAGTATCCGTACTTTCATTTTTTTCTTCCAATGTCACAATATTGGTTTCAATCTTTGTACCTTGGCGATCAGAAATAACAATTTCATCTAATACTTCAGTTGAGGTATCCGTTTTTGCCAAAGTGGATGTCGCCCCGAGAGAGCCTAGTATAGCAAGGCTAATATAGGTTGAGTTGGTTGAAATTTTCATTATCTTCCTTAGTATTATTAATTTGAATCAAATATAGAAATTGGCAATTCTTCTTCAGATAACTATTTGTAAAAGAATGCAAAATCTACAAATTTACTGCAATACCTGCAAAATAATTATAACATTCGATTTACATAAACGCAAATGAGAATTATTGTTATTATTAATTACAGCACTAAAAAATAATAGCTTAGGGTGTGTCCCTAATTTGGAACGCTGATAGTTTAATGGGCTAAAAATGCCAAAATCTTGCAAAACGGCGTTAAATTGTTTGCCAATATCCCAATATTGTCTGCACAATTTGCCTTGTTTTGCTGGCAATTTTGTCTATTTTTAGCCACATTATCCAAATAGGGACACACCCTAGTACAGAAAAAAGCACTTTAATCATCATGATCAAAGTGCTTTTTGATATTCGTTTTAGATTTATTCATTTTAGATTACTGACAACCTATTATCACCAATCGATATTTTTACTCCATCAACAATCCATTGGCTTGCAACCAAGCTTTTGCTACTTCCGCTGCTGGCTGATTTTCCACTTTGACCGCATAATTCATAGCAGACATTTGCTGTTCGTTAATTTTTCCTGCCAGTTTATTCAAAATCCCTGCTAACTCCGGATACTGGGTCAAAGTCTCTGCTCGTAGCAGCGGTGCACCTTGATAAGCCGGAAATAAGCCTTTGTCATCACGCAGTAACAGCAAATCATACTGCTTTATTTCGCTGTCGGTGGAATACGCGTCGGCAATTTGGGTTTCATTATTAACTAGCCCCTGATAACGCAATGCGGGTTCCATTGTTTTCACCATCAAATCCAGTCCATAGCGGCTTTTCAGCCCTTTATTGCCGTCTGCACGATCATTGAATTCCAGCGTAAATCCCGCTACCGCACTTTGCTCCACTTTGTGCAAATCAGAAATCGTTTGCAAACCATATTGCTGCGCATAGGCTTTTCTGACGACTAAAGCGTAGGTGTTTTGAAACAGCATTGGCGGTAAATAAACCAGATTATCGGTTTTCTCAAGTTGATCCCGTGCATAGTGATAAACCGCTTCCGGTTCGGTCTCACCAAAATTTTGATCTGAGAATAATGTAGTCACTACCATGCCGGTAAATTCAGGATAAAGGTCTATATCACCGCGTTTCAGGGCATTATAAAGAAAAACCGTTTTGCCGAAATTTGGCTTGAGCGTCACCTGAATATCCGAATGAGTTTCAATAAGCTGTTGATACATATTGATCAAAATCTCCGGCTCACTACCCAACTTTCCGGCGATAATCAGCTGTTTTTGATTGTGGCCGACATTCAATCCCGAACCGTTGATCCCCAAACTCGCAGACACCAGCACAAGTGCGGTTAAAAAAACCGTGCCGATCGCTTTGATATTCAAACGTCCCATAAACGTGATCGCATAATGCGCCAACATCGCCAGCAGTGCAGAAGAGAGTGCACCAATTAAAATCAAGTGGCTGTTATTACGATCAATCCCCAATAGAATAAAACTGCCCAAGCCGCCTGCACCAATCAATGCCGCCAATGTTGCCGTGCCAATCACCATCACCGTCGAAGTTCGAATGCCGGAAATGATCATCGGCAGCGCCAAGGCTAGGCGATATTTTCGCAATTTTTCCCATGCCGTCATACCAAAGGCTTCCGCAGCTTCCTCCAACGACGGGTTAATTTCTCGCAAACCGGTGTAAGCACTGCTCAAAATCGGAAAAATCGCATACGCAACCAAGGCGATAATGGTCGGAATTTTGCCGATTCCGACTAACGGAATCAATAATCCCAATAGCGCCAACGACGGAATAGTTTGTAAAATACCGCTCAGTTGTAGTGACAGATCGGCTACGCGGCGATATTTTTCTACCAAAATTGCCAGTGGAACGGCAATCAAAATCGCCAACAGCACCGACACCAATGACAGTTGCAAATGGACTAAAATCGCCTGTAGCCACTCATCTTGTCGTTCAATCAAGGTCGAGAAAAAAGCGTTCATATTGCCGCCCTGTTGTTTGTTACCGCTGAATCAGCCGTGCCAAAAAACCGCTGCACATATTCATTTTCCGGTTGCTGCAAAATCGTGTTTGGCGCGCCCACTTGCTGTAGCATTCCACCTTTCATCACCGCGATACGATCGCCTAATTTCAGTGCTTCTTCGACATTATGGGTCACAAAAACAATGGTAGTAGCAAAATCCGAGTGAATCTGTTTAATTAAATTTTGCAATTCCAAACGAGAAAGTGGATCGAGTGCGCTAAAGGGTTCGTCCATTAAAATAATTTGCGGCTCGGCAATAATCGCGCGCAAAATTCCGATTCGTTGTTGCTCACCGCCCGATAGTTCGGACGGCTTGCGTTTAAGATAGCTAGGCGGCAGTTGTACTCGTTCCAATAATTCGAGAGTGCGATGTCGAATCCGTTTTTTATCCCAACCTTTTAATTCGGGAATCAACGCGATATTCTCCGCGACGTTCATATTCGGAAACAGTGCAATCTGCTGTAACACATACCCCATATTCAACCGCAATTGGCGGCGGTTGTAATCACGGCTATTTTTACCAGCAATCACAATTTCACCGCTATCTTTTTCAATCAAACCGTTCAACATTTTCAGCAATGTCGTTTTGCCGCTACCGCTCTCACCGACCAATACAAACAGTTCGCCACACTCGATCTTCAAATTAATATTACGCACGGCCGCTTTTTCGCCAGCCTCTTTGCTCACATAATATTTGCTGACATTTTGTAATTCGATCATCGTCGTTCTCCTTTTGCAGGCTAATATTGACAGCCTACAATGCTATCAATAAAAAACCGCACTTGAGTTTGAAAACATCCAGTGCGGTTTAACCCAAAGTGCGGTTTAAAAAATGCTAATTTGAAAACCGATTAGGTTCTGATTTTCTCTTGCGGGCTACTGCCTTTGCGCACCACTTTAGCCTGTTTCACCATATTATCGCTCACTTCTAAAATCGTAATCAGTAACCCTTCAATTTCACACACCACACCTTCTGCCGGGATCTCTTCCAAATGCTCCAAAATCATTCCGTTAAACGTGCGCGGGCCTTCCGTACTGAGATCCCAACCGAACAATTTATTCAGGTCACGGATATTCGCTTGCCCGTCGATCAATACCGAACCGTCGGACTGCTCGCTGACTTCTTCTTCGATTGACGGCGTGGTCGAGGTAGTGAATTCGCCAACAATCTCTTCTAAAATATCTTCCAACGTGATCAACCCTTTCAAATCACCGTATTCATCAACTACCAAGCCGATCCGCTCTTTATTGGTTTTAAAATTGAGTAATTGCGTATTCAGCGGTGTCCCTTCCGGAATAAAATAGATTTCATCGACTGCCCGCACCAGTGTTTCTTTGTTGAATTCATTCTTATCCAACATCAAGCGGTAGGCTTCCCGCACGCGCAACATGCCGAGTACATTTTCATCCATATTGCCTTTATACAACACCACTCGACTGTGCGCCGCGTGGTTAAGTTGGCGCATAATCGCTTTCCAATCGTCATCAATATCGATACCGCCGATATCGTTACGCGGCACCATAATGTCGTCCACCGTCACCTCTTCCAGATCCAAGATGGAGAGCAACATTTCTTGGTGCGCCGAGGGGATAAATTTGCCTGATTCGTGTACGATACTGCGCAACTCTTCTTGGCTCATGGTGTGCGCTTTATGATCGGTTTTAACCCCAAGCAGTTTGATCAACAGTTTGGTAAAGAAATTAATAAAATAAACCAGAGGCTGCGAAATCTTAAGTAGCACCGTTAAAATATGACTGGTCATAAACCCGACTTTTTCCGGATACATGGCAGCGAGTGTTTTCGGCAAAATCTCAGAAAATACCAACATGACAAAGGTTAAAGCTCCGGTGGCAATCGCAACACCGGCATCACCGAACAGCCTCATCCCAATAATGGTGGCAATTGCCGATGCGACAATATTGACCATGTTATTGAAGATTAATACCAGTCCTAACAACGTGTCAGTGCGTTTCAGCAGATTTTCCGCTTTTTTAGCGCCTTTATGACCTTGTCCGGCAAGGTAGCGCATACGATAGCGGTTGAGTGAGAGTAGCCCGGTTTCCGAGCCTGAGAAATAGGCAGAACAAATCAGCAGTATGATTAAAACAATAAATAACGTACTAAGGGGGATACTGTCCAAAGAAATAATCCTTCCGTAAAGAAATCACCCCAAAAATGCAGTTCCGGCGATGCCTATCCTCAGTTTATTTATGAGGCCAACCGCACTTTTGGACCTTGCTATAACACTGTCGGCAATGTCCGACTACCGAAATAAGCAATAGTGAGCAGAATCATACCTGAAATCGTATAAATTAGCACCCGCTTTCCACGCCAATGCAGTTTCAAATGCCCGATTAATAATAGGCCGAAAACCACCCATGCCAAAAATGAGAAAATTGCTTTTTGAATCTGCTCCGGCGCAAAAAAGTTATTCAGCGAAATGGCACCGCTGAGCAATGCCAACGTTAGCAATAATTCACCAATACATAAAATTTTGAAAAATTGACGCTCCACGCTCATCAAGGAAGGGATCATCGGCGAAAAGACAATTTTTTTGTTTTTTAGTTTATTGTTCAACCAAGTGAGCTGAAATACATACAACATCGCAATAAAACAGACTGCATACGAGACCAATGCTAAGGTGATGTGCACTAAAAGTGCGGTATTGCTGTGGAAATACGCCACAATGTGTCCCGGAATAAACGCGCCAGCAAGAATACTGAGAATCGCAAAACTGTAGCCGATGGGCAGCAAAAACCACAAGGTATTCAAATGCGACAGTGCCATGGTCATCAGCAACACGATCAACAGCGTCATCAAATTCAAGATGTTTAATAAGGTGAAATTAAATGGCTCAGCACCAGAAGTGAATAGTTGTTGAATAAAGATAGCATGTAGCAACAACGCCACCGCAGAACTGATAATAAACCGGCTACGTTTCGGAATAACCGCTTTTTGCGCATGGCGTTGCGCCTGTAATAACTGCGGTAGCAGTGAAAAAGTACAGATTAAATAAGCAATAATAGCGAATCCGGCAAACAGGTACATAATTGAAACTCTCTTATTGGGTGAAACTTTTCCTATTATAAGCGACAGGAAAACCGCTGCAAACGTTCTTTATTGATAATTATTACGGTCGAAAGTATCAGTTTTAACCCGATTTTTCTACTACAAAATGGTTTAAGGATGAAAATAAGCGGAAATCTTGTATAATCGGCAACATCTTTCCGTTGCTACTCAATAAATGTTACTCAATGAAACGATACCGTTACCCATACGGCATTCGTCACAGGAATCATTATGTTTGAAAATTTATCTGATCGCCTCTCGAATACCCTGCGTAATATTCGCGGACGTGGGCGTTTAACCGAAGACAATATCAAAGAAACGTTGCGCGAAGTGCGCATGGCGTTACTCGAAGCCGACGTCGCTTTGCCAGTGGTACGCGACTTTATCAACAAGGTCAAAGAGCGTGCGATTGGCATCGAAGTGAATAAAAGCCTGACCCCAGGGCAAGAGTTCGTCAAAATCGTACAGGGCGAGTTGGAAGCCGCGATGGGCGAAGCCAATGAGACATTAAACCTTGCTGCGCAGCCGCCTGCGGTCATTTTGATGGCGGGTTTGCAAGGGGCGGGGAAAACCACCAGTGTCGGCAAACTGGCAAAATTCTTGCGCGAGCGTCATAAGAAAAAAGTGCTAGTCGTTTCTGCCGACGTTTATCGTCCAGCGGCAATCAAACAGTTGGAAACCTTGGCTGAAACAGTACATGCCGATTTCTTCCCGTCTGATACTGCACAAAAGCCGGTACAGATTGTCGAAAGCGCGTTAGCCCATGCCAAACTGAAATTTTATGATGTATTGATTGTCGATACCGCTGGTCGTTTGCATGTCGATAGCGAAATGATGGACGAAATCAAGCAGGTTCATGCTGTGTTGAATCCGGTGGAAACCTTATTCACCGTGGACGCGATGACCGGACAAGATGCCGCTAATACTGCGAAAGCGTTCAACGAAGCCTTACCATTAACCGGTGTGATCTTGACCAAAGTGGACGGTGATGCGCGTGGCGGGGCGGCACTTTCAATCCGTCAAATCACCGGCAAACCGATTAAGTTCTTGGGGATCGGGGAAAAAACCGATGCTTTAGAGCCATTCCATCCAGATCGTATCGCTTCTCGAATTCTCGGCATGGGCGATGTACTTTCCTTAATTGAAGATTTAGAGCGTTCCGTCGATAAAGAAAAAGCGGAAAAAATGGCGCAAAAATTCAAGAAAGGCAATGATTTTACCTTGGAGGATTTCCGCGAGCAGCTGATCGAGATGAAAAAAATGGGCGGGATGATGAGTATGCTGGAAAAATTGCCAGGCGCCAAAAATCTGCCGGATCATGTCAAGGGGCAAGTGGACGATAAGATGTTCAATAAAATGGAGGCGATGATCAATTCAATGACCTTTAAAGAGCGGCAAAATCCGGATTTGATCAAAGGCTCCCGTAAACGTCGAATCGCGTTAGGTTCCGGCACTCAGGTGCAGGATCTGAACAAGATGCTGAAGCAGTTCACCGAGATGCAACGCATGATGAAGAAGATGCGTAAAGGCGGTATGGCAAAAATGATGAAGGGTATGAAAGGCATGATGGGCGGCGGCGGAATGGCTGGTCTTGGGAATATGTTTAAACGTTAATGTCAAAGAGCGGTCAGATCACAGACCGCTCTTTTGCTTTTAGGGAGAGAAAATGATTCAAATCGAAAGTCTTGATCATCTGGTTTTAACTGTTGCCGATTTGCAACGCAGTATTGATTTTTACACGCAAATTCTCGGTATGCAGGAAATTACTTTCGGCAATAACCGCAAAGCGTTATTGTTCGGCAAACAAAAAATCAACCTGCACTTAAAAGGCAAAGAGATCGAACCGAAAGCTGCCGCCGCAACTTGCGGTTCGGCGGATTTATGCCTGCTGACTTCAACTGATTTGAATGATGTGATTCAACACTTACAACGTCAGCAAATCGAAATTCTCGATGGCATTGTGCAACGAACCGGTGCGGTGGGACAAATTGAGTCCGTTTACCTGCGCGATCCGGACGGCAATTTACTGGAAATCAGTCGTTATTTATCGGCTTCTGATCGCGCACCACAAACTCATTCGGGATAACAAAAGAAAAGGTGCTGCCTTTGCCCGGTTCGCTGCTGATTTGCAGGTGGCTTTTTAAATGCGCCAAAGCATGTTTAACAATCGCCAACCCTATTCCACTGCCACCTTGATCTCGCGAACGTGAATCTTCCACCCGATAAAACCGCTCGGTTAAGTGCGGTATATGTTCCGGCGCAATGCCTTTACCATTATCCTTCACCTCAAAATAAGCACCGCTTTCGGTTTTACGCCAACAAATAGCGATTTGATCGCCCTCAGAATGACGAATCGCGTTATAAACCAAGTTGGAAAACAGACTGTTTAATTCCGTCGGGCTTCCTTTTATTTTTAAATTCTCATCGAATTCAAAACTAATATGATGTTCTTGGTCAGCTAAAATTTCCGAATCATTTGCCAACAACTTCAAAATCGCCGGGACATCCACTATTTCCCGCTGCTCACTGCCGTTCGACGTCTCAATTTTGATCAAAAATGTTAACTGCTGCAACAAATTGAGCATCCGTTGCACCTGTCCCTGCATAATCGAAACCGCTTTGCTATGCAACGCTTTAGATGCCTTACGATTCTCCAGCATCTCCAAATAACCTTGCAACACCGTTAACGGCGTACGCAATTCATGGTTAAGATTCGACAAGAAAATTTGACGGCTTTGCAGTAATTTGATGATCTGCGTAATATCGCGCGCAATCAACATATAATTTTCATCATCGTAACGGTTCAGATTTACTTCCAAATATTGATCCCCGCTCGGCATCAATACTAACGGTGCATTATGCTGCTCGGCTTCAAAATATTGCTTGAATTCAGGATAAAAAATCACATTAAACAGATTTTTCTGGCTCTTTTTATTCCAAAAAAACGAAAACATCTCCTGTGCAGCATTGTTACACCATAAGATCTGTCCGTCATGGTGGCAAATAATCACTGCATCGGGGATAAATTGGATATTTTTATTCAGACGGGACAAAATCCGCAGCGTTCTGAAACGTTCACGATGTGAGCGACGTTTTTGATACGCCAAGGTTTGCGAAATCGTTTCCCAAATCCCAACCTGATATTTATCACTGAAACGATTCCTATCAAGCATTTTCAGAAAACGGGTTTCATTATAATGGTGCCAAACCAAAATCAATAGAATGATTAAAATAAACCAAATGGTAAAACTACCGCTGAAATAACTGAAAACAGCTGCCACCGCTGCGGCGACCGATAACTCAATTAAAAAGTTAAAACAGGGCATTTTAAACATGGGTTTTTCCTATTTTTTGTTTACTTTTTCTGTTTAGAAAAGCGATAACCAGCGCCTCTTACCGTCTGAATATATTGGTCATAACCCTGTTTTTCCAAACTTTTGCGCAAACGACGGATATAAACATCCACGGTGCGATCTTCCACATAAATATCATCACCCCAAACTCTATCCAGCAATTTTTCCCGACTATAGACTTTTTCCGGATGCTGCATAAAGAAATTCAACAACTTAAATTCGGTCGAACTCAAAGGAATCTCTTGGTTGTGACAACTGACACGGTGGCTGTTGTTATCCAGCACTAAGCCATCGATTTCTAGCACTTGCTCGGCTTGCTCAAAACCGCTGCGGCGCAGCACCGCTTTTAAGCGTGCAACCAATTCTTTCGGTGAAAACGGTTTAGTGACGTAATCGTCAGCACCGGCATTCAGACAGGCAATGCAATCTTTCTCTTCACTTTTTGCGGTCAACATCACCACCGGCACTTTACTGCACTCTTCATGTTGTTTGAGATACTGCAAAAACTGCAAACCGGATTTGCCCGGTAACATCCAGTCCAACAGCACCAAGTGCGGTATCTGCTGCCCCACTTGCCGAATAGCACTACGATAATCTGCCGCTTCCGCCACGTCATAGCCCTGTTGCAACAACACTAAAGCGACCATTTCACGAATAGCAGCCTCGTCTTCGACTAATAGAATTTTCGTCGCCACCGGATTCTCCTTTTAATTCACTCAATTGATTTCAGGGGCTGCTGCCCTTTCGTATCCCTATATCTTTGCCGCCACACTATAACAAAAAACCGCACTTTGCCACAAACGCTTAAAATAAAACCCGCACACGGCGGGTTTTAAAACGGATTTAGCATCTTGAGAAAATTGATAGCCCAAGTGCGGTTTAGCCTTGTTTATCTCATAGTCACGAATTCTTCCGATCCTGTCGGGTGAATCGCCACTGTGTTGTCAAAATCGGCTTTAGTCGCGCCCATTTTGATAGCGACTGCAAAGCCTTGGATCATTTCATCCACGCCGAAACCGATGCCGTGCAAGCCGACGATTTTTTCATCGGGGCCAGCACAAACCAGTTTCATGCGGCATGGTTGACGATGTTGGGTCACGGCGGTGTACATAGCGGTGAAAGCCGATTTGTACACTTTCACATTTTTTTCGCCGTATTGTTCAATCGCTTGCGGTTCAGTTAATCCAATTGTGCCGATTGGCGGGTGGCTGAAAACCACAGTTGGGATCAAGTTGTAATCCAAATGTTCGTTCGGTTTATGATTGAATAAACGCTCGGATAAACGACGACCTGCCGCCACCGCAACCGGCGTCAATTCCACTGCGCCGGTGTTATCGCCCACTGCATAAATTCCTTTCACATTGGTATTTTGGAACTTATCCACCGGAATATACCCTTTGGCATCGGTTTCCACGCCCGCCGCTTGCAGATTCAGATTATCCGTTGCCGGTTCACGTCCGATTGCCCAAACCAGAGTATCAACCGTTTGGGTGCGACCGTCTTCCAACACCACTGTCAAACTGCCGTCTGAATTTTTAACGATCTCTTGCGGAATCGCTTTAGTATGCAAAGTCGGGCCTTCGCTGTTAATCACTTCCAATAAAGTGTCCACGATTAGCGGATCAAAATTGCGCAACGGTGCATGTTTACGCACAAACAGGTGGGTTTCTACGCCTAAGTTGTGCAATACGCCAGCCAATTCGACTGCAATATAACCGGCACCGATCACTGCCACACGTTGCGGCAATTTATCCAGCGCAAACACACCGTCAGAATTAATGCCATATTCCGCCCCTTTGATTTTCGGCATGGACGGACGACCGCCGGTGGCGATCAAAATATGATCTGCGGTGATCTGCTCACCGTTGACTTCAACGGTTTTATTATCAACAAAGTTGGCAAAACCATGAATCACATCGACTTTATTAGTGCTCAACCCGCGTTCGTAAGACTGATGAATCCGTCCGATATAGGCTTGGCGACTTTCAACCAATTTGGAAAAATTAAATCCATTAAATTTAATATCAAAGCCGTAATCCGGTGCATACAGGTTGATCGCCTCAGCGATCTGAGCACCGTACCACATTACTTTTTTCGGTACACAGCCCACATTGACGCAGGTTCCGCCTAAATATTTGGCTTCGATAATCGCGCATTTTTTGCCATAGCTCGCGGCACGGTTGATTGAAGCAATACCACCGCTGCCACCACCAATAGCGATGTAATCATAGTGTTTGGTTGTCATAAATATTATCCTTAAACTGGTCGTTATATATTATGTTCATTCTGCCAAAAAAAGTGCGGCAAAACTATTCAATAAAACTAATTCATTTGATTGTCAGTAACAATAATTCATTCATCTTAAACGCTACTGCAAGTTTATTATTCAGGCACAATTTTATTCTGGGGTAATCCAATCCACTTTCCATGAAGCGGTATTTTCCGGTACTAAGGTTTTGCTCAGGTAAGGCAAAACGGTTTTCATCTGTCCTTCCAGCATCCAAGGTGGATTGATCACAATCATTCCGCTGGCAGTCATACCTCGTTGATCCGAGTCTGGGCGCACCGCCAGTTCGATTTGCAGAATTCTGCGGATACCGCTCTGTTCCAAACCACGAATAATCCGTTTCACATGTTGGCGCAACACTACCGGATACCAAATCGCATAAGTGCCGGTGGCGAAGCGTTTGTAGCCTTCGATAACCGCTTGCACGACCAATTCATAATCTTCTTTCAATTCATACGGCGGATCAATCAGCACCAAGCCACGTCGTTCTTTCGGTGGCAATGCCGCTTTTACTTGTTGATAGCCGTTATCCCGCTTGCAAGTGATATTTTCAAACTGTTTGAAATTATTGCGTAGCGACGGGAAATCACTCGGGTGCAGTTCGGTCAGCAATGCCCGATCTTGCGGACGTAACAAATTCGCGGCAATCAGCGGCGAACCGGCATAATGGCGCAACTGTTCGCCATAATTCAGTTTTTTGATTTGCGCTACATAATCCGCCACTTCCGCCGGCAAATCGTCCCGTTGCCACAAGCGTGCAATCCCTTCTAAATATTCCGCGGTTTTTTCCGATTGGTAACCGGTTAAATTATAACGCCCGACGCCCGCATGGGTATCGAGGTAGAAAAAGCCTTTCTCTTTTTGTTGCAAGGCACGAATAATCAACAGCAACACAATATGTTTCAACACATCGGCGTGATTACCGGCATGGAAGCTGTGGCGATAGCTCAGCATAATAAAAATCCTTTTTTTGTCATGATTTAAAATCTGCAAATAGTTTACCGCACTTTTACTATTTTTGCTTTATGTTGCCCGCTATACTATCGGACTATCGCTTGAATTCAGCTAAAATGCCCCAACTTAATTGATAATCAATTCATGTTAATAACCAAACTTAAAAAATCAAATCTAAAAATTAGGGAAAAGAAAACCTTATGTCGAATCCTTTATTAAATATCAACGGACTGCCGCCATTCTCAAAAATCCAACCAGAACATATTGTTCCGGCAATCACACAACTACTGCAAGAAGCACGCGAGAGCGTAGCCGAAGTATTAAAACAACCGCACTTTACTTGGGATAGCTTTAATCCGCTTAGCGAGAGCGGCGAACGTTTAAATCGCGCTTGGTCACCGGTCAGCCATTTAAATTCGGTTAAAAACAATCCCGAATTGCGTGAGGCTTATCAAGCCTGTTTACCGTTATTATCCGAATACAGCACTTGGATTGGGCAACATCAAGGGTTATTTAATGCTTATTCGCAACTGAAAAACAGCGATGAATTTGCCACTCTTTCAATCGCGCAGCAGAAATCGATCAACGATACTTTGCGTGATTTTGAACTGAGCGGAATCGCCTTGCCACAGGAACAGCAACAACGCTACGGCGAAATTGTCGCCCGTTTATCGGAATTGACTTCGCAATTCGGAAATAATGTGTTGGACGCAACAATGGGTTGGGACAAGCTAATCACTGATGAAAATGAGTTACAAGGCTTACCGGAATCCGCGCTGCAAGCTGCGAAGCAGTCCGCTGCCGAAAAAGAGTTGGACGGTTACCGTTTCACTTTGGAATTTCCAAGCTATCTACCGGTGATGATGTACTGCGAAAACCGCACTTTACGCGAAGAGATGTATCGTGCTTTCGGTACGCGCGCGTCTGATCAAGGCCCGAATGCCGGCACTTGGGATAACAGTGCGTTAATCGAAGAAATTCTAAAATTACGCTTTGAATTGGCGCAACTGCTTGGCTTTGACACTTACGCCGATTATTCCCTTGCCACCAAAATGGCGGAGAATCCACAGCAAGTGTTGGATTTTCTGGAAAATCTGGCAACTCGCGCCAAACCGCAAGGGGAAAAAGAGTTGGCGGAACTGACCGCTTATACCGAAAAAACATTCGGCATCAGTGAATTAGAACCGTGGGATATCAGTTTCTATAGCGAAAAACAGCGTGAACATCTGTTTGCGATCAACGATGAAGAACTGCGCCCTTATTTTCCAGAAAATCGGGTGTTAAACGGCTTATTTGAAGTGATGCAACGTATTTTCGGCGTAACTGCCAAAGAGCGGTTTGATATTGATGTTTGGCATGATGATGTGCGTTTTTTTGAGCTGTATGATCGCAATAACGAACTGCGTGGCAGTTTCTATTTGGACTTGTACGCCCGTTCTCATAAACAGGGCGGTGCGTGGATGGATGCCTATATCGGGCGCAAGCGTCTGGTGGGTGGTGAAATCCAAAAACCAGTCGCCTATTTAACCTGCAACTTCAACAAACCACTTGGCGATAAACCGGCTCTGTTTACCCACGATGAAGTCACCACGCTATTCCATGAATTCGGACATGGATTGCATCATATGCTGACGCTAATTGATGTTGACGGCGTTGCCGGAATCAGCGGTGTACCTTGGGATGCCGTCGAACTGCCAAGCCAATTTATGGAGAACTGGTGCTGGGAAAAAGAGGCGCTGGATTTTATTTCCGGTCATTACGAAACCCATGAGCCGCTACCGAGCGAAAAACTAAATCAATTGCTTGCGGCAAAAAATTACCAAGCGGCAATGTTTGTACTGCGCCAGTTAGAATTTTCGCTGTTCGATTTCCGTTTGCACCATCAATATAATCCACAGCAAGGCGCGCAAGTACTGGAAGTTTTAAAACAAGTGAAACAACAGGTTTCGCTGTTTAAACCGGTCGATTGGCTCCGCAGTCCGCACGCTTTCAGCCATATTTTCAATGGTGGTTATGCGGCAGGCTACTACAGCTATTTGTGGGCGGAAGTGTTGTCGGCAGATGCGTTTTCCCGTTTTGAAGAAGAAGGCATTTTCAATCCGCAAACCGGACAAGCGTTTTTGGATCATATCCTAACCCGTGGCGGTTCGGAAGAACCAATGGAACTGTTCAAACGCTTCCGTGGGCGTGAACCGCAACTCGATGCATTGTTGAGACATAAAGGCATTGTTAAAACAAGACATTGCTAAAACATAGAAGAACAGCGGGCTAAACCGCACTTTGCCACATAAACGAAAAATCCCGATTTGCTGATAACAAATCGGGATTTTAGCTATATTCAAACTAATTTAATACCGTCTGACGCATTTCCGTCAGTTGTTTTAACTTTCTTAAAATAATATTCAATACCACGCCGTAAGCTGGGACGAAGAACAGTAAACCGATAAACAGTTTAAATAGATAATCGACCACGCCGAGTGACAGCCAGTTTTCCGCCATAAACGGATCGCTGCTTTGGTAAAATGCAATTGCAAAGAACATCAAAGTATCGCAAGCGCTACCGAATGTCATCGAACAACTTGGCGCAATCCACCATGTTTTTAATTGACGCAGGCGGTTGAACACCAACACGTCCAACAACTGCCCGAATACATAAGCAGCAAAACTGGCAATCGCAATCCGGAACACAAACAGGTTAAACTCGCCAAGTGCGGTCAAACCTTGAAATTGTTGATCGACAAATAAAGTCGAAACCAGATAACTGATAATCAACGCCGGAATCATCACCACAAAAATAATCTGCCGCGCTTCTTTGGCACCGAACACCCGTACGGTTAAATCGGTTGCAAGAAAAATAAACGGAAAGGTTAACGTTCCCCAAGTGGTGTGAAAACTAAAATCCGTCCACGGCACCCGCACTTCAAAGGCATATTGCACCAAATAGTTACTGGCGGTGATAATAAGAATATGGAAAAAACTGAGAATAATTAATGAATTGCGTTTCTGTTTTGTATTAAATAACGAAGAATTGGAGACCATGATAATACCTTTTTGTTATATTGGGGGCGAGGGAACCCAAATTAAGACTCGAATTGTAATAAAAAGAGCCGAAATCATACGGATTTTTAGACAAAAGGCAAGGAGAATAAGCAGTTCACCGCATAAATCAACAATTGAGTTCAACCGCACTTTGATATAGACTATTGTCCCGTCCTGATAAGATTTTCTTATTCACTGTAAGTTCTGTTGAACTAATACATTTCATTCAAAAAACTGGATTTCAAATGGCTACCAATTATATTTTTGTGACGGGCGGGGTCGTATCTTCCCTCGGTAAAGGTATTGCAGCGGCATCGTTGGCTGCAATCCTAGAAGCACGTGGTCTGAACGTGACCATGATGAAACTCGATCCTTACATCAACGTTGATCCCGGCACGATGAGTCCGATTCAGCATGGCGAGGTGTTCGTCACCCAAGACGGCGCGGAAACGGATCTCGATTTGGGACATTACGAACGGTTTATCCGCACCAAAATGACCAAACGCAATAATTTCACTACTGGCAAAATCTATTCTGAAGTCTTACGCAAAGAGCGACGTGGTGACTATCTTGGTGCTACGATTCAAGTTATTCCACATATCACTAATGAAATCAAAGCCCGTGTTATTGACGGTGCAGCTGATCATGATGTGGCTATTGTTGAAGTGGGTGGAACGGTCGGCGATATCGAATCCTTACCGTTTTTAGAAGCGCTACGCCAACTGGCAGTGCAGGTTGGGCGTGACCGCACTTTGTTTATGCATTTGACTTTAGTGCCGTATATTGGTGCTGCGGGTGAATTGAAAACCAAACCAACTCAACATTCGGTGAAAGAGCTACTTTCAATCGGAATTCAACCAGATATTTTAATTTGTCGCTCCGATCGCAGTATTCCTGCTAATGAACGGGCTAAAATCGCACTGTTCTGTAATGTACCAGAAAAAGCGGTGATTTCATTAAAAGATGTCAGTTCAATCTACCAAATTCCTGCGATGTTGAAATCACAAGGGTTGGATCAATATATCTGCCAACGTTTCCATTTTGATTGTCCGGAAGCGGATTTAAGCGAATGGGAGCAGGTGTTATATCGTGAAAGTAATCCGAGTAATGGTGAAGTCACCATTGGCATGGTTGGAAAATATACCGAATTGCCGGATGCGTATAAATCGGTGAATGAAGCATTAAAACATGCCGGACTTAGCAATCGTTTAACTGTGAACATCAAATATGTTGATTCGCAAGATATCGAATCGAAAGGAACGGATTTGCTGAAAGGACTGGATGGGATTTTGGTGCCGGGCGGTTTCGGTTATCGTGGTGTAGAAGGCAAAATCATGACTGCGCAATATGCCCGTGAAAACAATGTTCCTTATTTGGGAATCTGCCTAGGAATGCAAGTAGCATTAATTGAGTATGCTCGTCATGTAGCGGGTATGACGAATGCCAACTCCACCGAATTTGACAAAACCACCCGGTACCCTGTAGTCGGTTTGATCACTGAATGGCAAGATGCCGAAGGTAAGGTGGAAACGCGCACTGAAAACTCTGATCTTGGCGGCACAATGCGTTTAGGTGCGCAACAATGTCATTTGATTAGCGGTACGCAAACCCGTGAGATTTATGGCGCTGATACGATCGAAGAACGTCATCGTCACCGCTATGAAGTGAATAACAATCTGTTACCACAAATTGAAGCAGCAGGGTTAAAAGTCAGTGGATTATCGGCTGATAAAAAGCTGGTAGAAATCATTGAAATCCCAAATCATCCGTGGTTTGTCGCCGCCCAATTCCACCCGGAATTTACCTCGACCCCACGCGACGGACATCCGTTATTTAGCGGGTTTGTTAAAGCTGCGAAAGAACATCAGAAAAAGTAATTATTTTGTTAAAATAAAAAAATAATCCAGTGCAGGAATCAACATTCCTGCACTTTTTACAAGACAAATAGCCGAAATCCCTTTAGTATATGGCACAGATTTTAGTTCTGATTTTATTTTAATCACAAGAGGAAAATACAATGGCAAAAATTGTTAAAGTAATTGGTCGTGAAATTATCGATTCCCGTGGAAACCCAACTGTTGAAGCAGAAGTGCATTTGGAAGGCGGTTTTGTCGGTTTGGCAGCTGCTCCATCAGGTGCGTCTACCGGGTCTCGCGAAGCATTGGAATTACGCGACGGTGACAAATCCCGTTTCTTAGGAAAAGGCGTATTGAAAGCGGTTGAAGCGGTAAACGGTCCGATTGCAAAAGCGGTTATTGGTAAAGATGCATCCAACCAAGCTGAAATCGATCAAATTATGATTGACTTAGACGGTACGGAAAACAAATCCAAATTCGGTGCAAACGCAATCCTTGCTGTTTCTCTTGCTAACGCGAAAGCGGCAGCGGCTTCCAAAGGTCTTCCACTGTATGCACACATTGCTGAATTAAACGGTACTCCGGGCGTTTACTCCATGCCTTTACCGATGATGAACATCATCAATGGTGGTGAGCATGCAGATAATAACGTTGATATCCAAGAATTTATGATTCAACCAGTTGGTGCTAAAACCTTACGTGAAGCATTGCGTATCGGTGCGGAAGTGTTCCACAATTTGGCAAAAGTATTAAAATCGAAAGGTTTGAACACTGCTGTAGGTGACGAAGGTGGTTTCGCACCTAACTTAGCATCCAATGCTGATGCTTTGGCTTGTATCAAAGAAGCCGTTGAAAAAGCCGGTTATGTATTAGGTAAAGACGTTACCTTGGCGATGGACTGCGCTTCTTCCGAATTCTATAACAAAGAAACCGGTAACTATGAAATGAAAGGCGAAGGCAAAACCTTTACTTCTGAAGAGTTTACTCATTACTTAGAAGAGTTGACCAAACAATATCCAATCGTTTCTATCGAAGATGGTCAAGACGAATCTGACTGGAACGGTTTCGCATACCAAACTAAAGTATTGGGCGACCGTGTTCAATTGGTCGGTGACGATCTGTTCGTAACCAACACCAAAATCCTGAAAGAAGGTATCGACAAAGGTATCGCTAACTCTATCTTGATCAAATTCAACCAAATCGGTTCTTTAACTGAAACATTGGCTGCCATCAAAATGGCGAAAGATGCCGGTTATACCGCTGTGATTTCTCACCGTTCAGGTGAAACCGAAGATGCGACTATCGCTGATTTAGCGGTTGGTACTGCGGCAGGTCAAATCAAAACCGGTTCTATGAGCCGTTCTGACCGTGTGGCGAAATACAACCAATTAATCCGTATCGAAGAAGCATTAGGTGCGAAAGCCCCATTCAACGGTTTGAAAGAAGTTAAAGGTCAAGCGTAATGATGTTGTAGTCACTGCTGTGGCTACTACGCTGATTAATTGTTAAAATTAAGGTTGTTTGAACTCATTCAAGCAACCTTTTTTGTTATCAGGATAAAAAATGCTTTATTTAACCTTAGAAGATCAACTGTTTATCGGGCAAGAAAAACAGGTCGGCTCGCCGTCAACCAAGCATGATTATTTGTCGGTAGTCTTTGAAGACGACGGGGAAACCGGTTATTTTTACGCGCTGGACACACGCCAACAAGAGATGCCGATTGTTGATGCTTTGCATGTTTATAACGTCAGTGCGGTGAACGAAAAAGAAATCGCACGTCAATTGCAGATTTGCTGGTCGGAAGATGGCAATTTTGCTTTACTGCTAATCAATGATTATCCACACGCGGCATTTGATTTTGTGAAATTAATCGCCTACAGCCACAGTAAATTCCCGGAGCCTGAATTCGGCAGTATGTGGTCACGCAAAGAGATTAACGATGATTTGGTTAAACAGTGGTTAGATGCTTAATCCATTGAGTAAAGTGCGGTTTGCTGAATAAAAACAACCGCACTTGTTTGTTTAATAAAAAATAACAACCACTCCCATTACTAAGTTTTACAGATTGATTCAAGTCAAACAATAGCCATACACTATTACATCCATATAAGATAATTTTTCCCATTCTTGCTAGAATACCTCCAATCGCCTGCTATTAGGCTTTAAGTAGTGCGTGGATTTACTCTATTTCCGCCCTAACAACATTCTATAAAGAAGGATAAACTTATGAGCCAAGATCAAAAAAAATGTCCTTATAGCCATCTGACCACCGATTTCGGTGCGCCAGTGGTTGATAATCAAAACAGCATGACAGCCGGCCCACGTGGTCCGTTGTTGGCACAAGATTTATGGTTGAATGAAAAGCTGGCCAACTTTGTGCGTGAAGTGATTCCGGAGCGTCGTATGCACGCTAAAGGTTCCGGAGCGTTCGGAACTTTCACCGTAACCCACGATATTACAAAATATACCCGCGCCAAAATTTTCAGTGAAATCGGTAAAAAAACCGAAATGTTTGCCCGTTTCACCACCGTAGCCGGTGAGCGTGGCGCAGCGGATGCTGAACGTGATATTCGTGGTTTCGCCTTGAAGTTCTATACCGAAGAAGGCAACTGGGATATGGTGGGTAATAACACACCGGTATTCTTCTTGCGTGATCCGCGTAAATTCCCTGATTTGAATAAAGCAGTAAAACGGGATCCGCGCACCAATATGCGCTCTGCGACTTACAATTGGGATTTTTGGACTTTATTACCGGAAGCGTTCCACCAAGTGACCATCGTGATGAGTGATCGTGGTATTCCTGCCAGCTATCGCCATATGCACGGTTTCGGTTCACATACTTACAGCTTTATCAACAGTGATAATGAGCGTTACTGGGTAAAATTTCATTTCAGAACGCAACAAGGTATTAAAAATCTGACTGATGCCGAAGCAGAAGCGATTATCGGTAAAGATCGCGAAAGCCATCAAAAAGATTTATACCAAGCGATTGAACATGGTGATTTTCCGAAATGGACAATGTTCGTACAAATCATGCCGGAAGCCGATGCGGAAAAAGTACCATACCATCCGTTTGATTTAACTAAAGTTTGGCCACACAAAGATTATCCATTAATCGAAGTAGGTGAGTTCGAATTGAACCGCAATCCTGAAAACTTCTTCTTGGATGTTGAGCAATCAGCGTTTGCACCAAGCAACTTAGTGCCAGGGATCAGCGTTTCTCCGGATCGTATGTTGCAAGCCCGTTTATTCAACTATGCTGATGCACAACGCTACCGTTTAGGCAGCAACTATCAGCAAATTCCGGTAAACAAAGCTCGTTGTCCAGTACATAGCAACCATCGTGACGGTTTAGGTCGCACTGATGCCAACTACGGCAGCGCACCGCACTACGAGCCGAACAGCTTCGGTTATTGGCAAGAGCAACCTCAGTATAAAGAACCACCATTGAAAATTACTGGTGACGCGGATTTCTGGGATTACCGTGAAGATGATAGTGACTATTTCAGCCAACCGCGTGCATTATTCCAGTTAATGAACGCCGAACAAAAGCAAGTATTGTTTGACAATACCGCCCGAGCCATGGGTGATGCACCGGATTTCATTAAACAACGCCATATTGACAACTGCACCAAATGCGATCCTGCATACGGCGCAGGGGTGAAAAAAGCATTAGGACTGTAATCAGAAGATTATAGTTCAGTAAAACGGTTCAAGCGAAAGATTGGACCGTTTTTTTATTTTATAAATAGGGCAAGATCGCAGTTTTGTTAAAAATATGATCTAATGTCGTTTTTATTCTAGAAAATAAGAGCTACATGATGGAT
>RRZU010191623.1_pt1 | contig 39673 bp, 49 predicted proteins | sample 2165561 | NCBI WGS metagenome assembly RRZU01 (sample SAMN10456909, study PRJNA506462) | wastewater metagenome | isolation source: wastewater sludge | place: USA: Moscow, Idaho | reverse complement strand
GGCTTCTCCTCTGTAGCCACAGCCTCTTTGACTGTTTCCTTTTTCGTCTTGGGAGTGTCGTACTCACTCTCCATGACCTCAGGAAGTTCATAGTCAGACTTCTTAGGTGCCTGCTTTACCGGGCTTCCCGTAGCAACTGCCACACCGGGACCACCACGTTGTAGAGCCTTGCCTCTATCGGTGTTCCTCTTCACGGAACGCTGACGGGTCAAGGACTCTGCTTTGGTCACGATGTCATAGGCCAGTTCGACCTCACACCGACAATTGATGTGCAGTGGAGGCATGAAGAACCCAGCGAACTGATCGCTGATATCTACTTCGATCCCATCCAACGGTCCACAGGTAGGACACACCAACTCATCCTGTGCAGTCCGGTATACCTTCTTCATCGAAGGCGTGATCAGACCTTTGCTTTGCTTGTATGACCAGTTGGCCTGCATCCCCAGGTTAGACAAGGTACGGGACTCATGTTCCCCGATCCTCTTGCCTCTGATGCTCAAGAAATCGTCCAACTGCTTCTCACTCTTCTTAGGGTGAGAGTTGGGGTGATATCCGTCAGCAGGGTAGTAGGTGATCCATGACCGCATCTGAACTGGGTCCAAGCCCCACGCATCAGCGACTTTTTGCCACGCCAGCGAGCGGTCCCAGCCTTTGTTCAGAGCGGCGTTGTAACCCTCAGAGAAGGCACGATCAGATACCCCGTTGATCTGAGAAGCGAACTCTTCAGAGAACTTGCCTACAGCAGCAGACAGGAAAGAATCGCTCAGGTCTTTGGCCTTGAGTCGATACCCTGCTTTGATGTTGGGTGTAAAGGCAATGTCCCAGTAACTTCTCAAACGTGTGTGAGTTTCGTTTAGAGCCTCACTCATCTCTTCTTGTCGAATAGGCTGAGTGTCCTTGAGACTGTCGCGCATGACCATGCGATAGACCTGAAAGCCGATGTTCAACTGATGGGCCAGTTGCCCAAGAGTCTTCGGCTCTTTCCTCTTCTCCTCCTTAGGGAGAAGATTGGCTATCGCAAGGAGTTTCATGCCGCAGTACCACCAGTGCGCTGACGGAAGAACTGCCGCGAAGCGTTCTTCACATCAGCATCAGTAATACTCATCAGGTCTTCCTTGGAGGCGCTACCTCCGAACTCACGCATCACCCTGGCACTTTGGACACTACGAAGTGTGTCATCGAAGTTCCTGACATCGCGTGCGTTGGAGTAGTTAGGTGCTGACCTAATCTTCTGCATCACAGTAGCGACAGCCATACGCCCTTGTGGGGTGTACTGGTAGCCAGAAGTCACGCTATTGCGAGAAGAGATTTCCTTCAACTCATCTTCTGAGTAATCGGGGAACGCAATAGTCTTGGGGAACCGTGACTTCAAGCCAGGGTTGGCTGTCATCAGTCGATCCATATCTTCTGGATATCCGGCAAGGATGACGACTGTGTTGTCACGATTCGCTTCGGATTGGGCAACCAACTCATCGACTGCTTCAAAGCCGAAAGAGTCATTGTCGCCATTGACCAAGCCATACGCTTCGTCAACAAAGAGAACACCGCCCTTAGAGTCATTGAACGCCTTGCGAACCTTAGCCGCAGTATGACCCGCATACTGTCCCACAAGGTCAGCCCGAGTAGCAACAGTGAACTTATCCGTGGGGATAAGACCCATAGCCTTGTACGACTTACCCAACTCTTCAGCGACAGTGGTCTTACCCGTACCAGGGTTACCAGTGAAGACGAGATGCATAGTCGGCTTAGGAGCAGGCAAACCAGCAGCCTTACGTTGCTGTCCCACCTTGGCTTCTGTCACCAGAGCGTTGAACTCGTCTTTGGCTGAACCCAGTCCTACCAGAGCATCAAGGTTCCTACGCGACTGTTCCAACTGAGCCGTATCAATAGTCGGTGTACGCAGATCACCCAGGACTCCTGGGTTGTCGTAGTCCACCTTCTCTGTGAAAGTACCGTCAGGGTTCTCTTGAATCTCTTCAAGAGACATCTCGTTACGCTCATCAACTTCAGGAGCGTAAGTATCGAACTGTCCACGAATCTGCTTCATCTTCGCCAGAGCGAGAGCATCCTTGGCAATCTCAGTCTCCAGAGCATCGACGTTGTACGCCGTGTACTCCTTGTCACCGTACTTCACAACCTTGTGGCTCTTGATACGACTGACACCACCACTACGACGGATATCAGAACGCCACTCCTGAGTCTGATCAAGGCCCGACTGCATGGACTGACCGAACTGCTTGGTCAGAGCATTGAACACTGGAGTCTTGGTATTCCAACCCACCTGATAGCCGAACTTGCTCTCGGCGCTATTGGTGAAGTTGTTGATGTCAGCATCAGCACGCCACGCTGCTTCGTACTCATCCTTGGTCAGACCGGACAAGTAGTACGAACCATCAAGACGACCACTGGTGAAGTCGTACTGCTTCTTACTACCAGACGACAATCCAGCAACAAGAACGCTCGCGCTAGTGGGTGCCTTGGGAACGCCAAGGTTGTCTACGATCCCGTTAAAGGCACCCTTGCCACTGACAGCAGAGACAACAGCCGCTTCACCACCACGGCTAGACGAGTTGCCAGTCTCGTACAAAGACTTGGCGTTAGACAGAACTTCCTCGCGGAAGACATCATCAGTCGTCAACTTCTCAAGGAACTCGTCATCGTCACCGCGATACATCAGTGATGGGTACTGACGCATGGGATTCTCGTCGCTACCGTCCCAGGGATGGAACTTGGCAGTCCCACCATTCTCCTTGCGGTAGGCAATAGGACCAAGGTTCTTGATCGCACGCCTCAACTTCATGGCCTGCTGAATCTTCTGGTAGTCAGTGAGATTCGCTGATGCAGGAGGAACCCGCATCGGCCTGAAGCCGCTGTAGAGAGGCCCACTGAGTGTGGGGGTGATTGCGACACCGGAAGGTGTACGGGAAGACCGTCCTACCGGGGTAGCAGCCCTGGTTGGGGTGATGGGGGCTGCTGCTGTGCCCACACCACCCTCGCTAGGGGTTGAAGCACCCATTGCCCCTGGCGGGGCTTCCTCTTCCTGTTTCTTAGCAGGGGCAGGATAACGGGCAAGACGAGCAAGAGAAGCAGCGTTGCTGTAGTTCTCAGTAGACGCACGACGCTTACCAGTGTTGAGCAACTTCTTGTCAGTCTGGTTCTTGAAGCCTTCAACTTCAGGATTCCAGTAGCCCTCGTACACCTTGTCACCGCGCAAGGAGTTGGGCTTGACATAAGCCCTGTCCGTTGCCTTGACCGAATCACCAGTCGGAGGAGTCCAACGCACGTTGGAGATGTAGTAGGGGAACTGCTCTTTCAGCGCCTTGAGAGCGTTGTAGTAACCCTCGCCATTCAACTTCAGAGGACGAAGATCGGAAGAGTACTCACGCTTCTTCTTCTCCAAGTAACGGCTGTAGTTGTCAGCAGCGCCCATAGCAGTGATCAGTTGATCGTTGGTGTCGATCTTCTGCCCAGTCTTGATGCTGATTTCAGCCTTCAACTGGTCAACGCCCAAAGGCTCACCCATAGGATCAGTGAAGTTATCACCCTGGTTGAGAACGAACTCATCAGTCCACTCATCAATGGTGGCTTGTGAGGGCTGCGGGTCTTCCTGTTCAGCGGCAATCAACTCGCTGTAACGAGCAGAACGCTCCTTGATCGCGTCACCGTAGTCGCCAGGAACTTCAGCCTTGGCCTGTTCCCGCAACTCGTACTTGCGATCAGCAGGGATATCGTTAAGGCGTGCCTTCTCAGCGTCCAGGCTGTCCAGCAACTTCTCGTAGCGGCCCTTCATCCGGCCAGCCTTGTTGTTCAGGCGACGAGCACCACGGAACGACGGGTCGAACTCAATGGTGAAGATACCGGAGTGGGAGACAACCGTAGTAGCCCGAGTACCACTCATCAGACCCGCGTAGAGGTCTTCCGAGGTAGGACCACCGAGAGTACGAGTACGCAGGTACTCTCCACCCTTAGCCTTGCCCAACTTGCGAAGGTTGAACGGCAGGTAATGGTCATCACCATATCCAACAGCCTGAGTGACGGGACGACCAGCACGGTCGAACACCACACCCTCGGAAGGAGCCATAGCGCCAGAGTTGGTCTGAAGGTCCAGCAACTTCACATCAGGAAGACGGTTCTGCCAGTACTTCAGGAACGCGCTAGGCTCAGCAACCTCAACGTCCTGACCGAACTCATTCACTGTCGTGATGCGAGGAACCATCATGTCATCGCGAGCCTCGTTCAGACGCTCGTAGACATCAGTATCAGTCTTTGGCTTACCAATGGACTCTGAGATAGACCTCAACATGTCCTTGTCGATGTCTTTCTCAGTGCCACGGTAACGGTAGGCAGCACGACGAATCCCAGGACCAAAGACGTTCTCAGCCTCAGGACCGAAGTCGCCAATCATCTTGCCAGCAGCAATAGCGGCCTTAGCCTTCAGACCAACATCAAGGCCCATCTCTTCAGCAGTCCAAGCGACGTTACTGATGTGCCTCATACTGCGAGTAGCGCCAGACTCACCCATTGCAACGCCATTGTCATCGCGACGTTGCTGGTATCCGACTAGACCGGAACCCGCAGCCGCAACAGGATCAACATAGCCAGCAGCGTAAGGAGACTCATTCTGGTCGTTGTACCAGTTGATTTCTTTGACTTCGTTATCACCATAGAAGTCGATAGGATCAATGATGCTGTCAGGGTTATCGCCAACACTGACTCGGTTGACGTTCTCCTTGCCATTCTTGCGAGTCTTAACCTCAGCCCACGCAGGCTTTTTGTCGAACTGTCCAAGAGCGTTGGCAATCTCGTCATACGCCTGCTGGTACTGACCCAGGTTACGCATCCCATTCGGGGAAGCGAGAACAGCGAACTGTTCTTTCTTGTTAGCACCATCAGTGAATGAGCGGTGAGTCTCACGGGCAGGACCAGCAACAGCAGAGTTGATAGTGGTCTTACCCATTGCCGTGAAGCGTCCACCTGGGCCACGGGTCTGACGACCAGCATTACGGCTACGCTCTTCAGTCGTGTACTCGTCAGCCTTCATGATCAGATCGACGGCAGCAACAGCAGCATCAACAGCATCATCAGTCATCGACTTGTTGACGATGCCCTTCTTGATGGACTCTTTGACGACCTTAAGACGCTCTCCAACATTCTTCTGAATGTGCGCGTCAATGACATCGCCGTACTCGTCCATGCACTTAGACACAGTGTCAGACATGAACATGGACAGCAGCATGTCTGCTTCGTCCTTGTCAGTGTCCATGTACCACTGGTAGGTGGAGACAGCAGCGTCTAGATTGAAGTCGTCGGCAAGGTTGTCTCCGAAGAAGGACTTGCTGAACGGTTCAAGCCTCATTTGGACTTCTCCTTCTTCTCGGGCTTTGGAGCCTGCGGCTTGGGAGCCTGCATCTGCTTCAGTTTCGCCTGATGCATTTCTTCCTTGTGCTTGAGTTCCTGCTCCTTGGAAGCCGACTCATAGTCAGGACGACTGACAGATGCTTGGTGCAGTTCCTCCTTGTGCCGCATGTCCTGCTCTCCTTGAGCGTTCTGCACGGCATTAGGATCGCCTTCTTGCGGAGGCGCTTGCATCTCATCGACTTGCTGGTTAAGGCCAAGAGCCTGCTGATGGGCACCCATCTCTTGCTGCTGCATACTCATGCGCTGCTGTTCCATCTGCATTGCACCCTGCTCAGCCTGCTGCTTCAGTTGGATTGCCTGCAACTTCTGCTGAGCAATAGCCATAACATCGGCTTGCTTCTTCTGAGTTTCACGGACTTGCTCGCTGGACTCATCCATCTCAGGAAGACGGGCGGCCTTGCGAATGAACTTCTCCAACTCAGGATCGGGGAACCATTGCACACCAGCCTGAGCCATTTGACCCATGAAGGACGACAACTGGTTAAGGTCGGGAGGATCAACGTCGCCAGGAACGAACTGAGGTAGTTCTTCCAGCCGCATACCGTTTACCGCAAAGAGTCGTGGAACCGCATAACGGTTGAGCACATCTGCAATCGCTTGCGATACAGAGTTAATAGACGCGCGGAACAGGCCAGTCTTGTCCGTGTGCAGTGCATACGATCCTGTCCCTTCGTGACCCACCATGATGAAGTCAGCAAGAACAGTCATCAGGATGCGCTGCTCATAACGCTGGATAATCGCGTTAGTGTCGAATGACCGTGATCCACCACTGTTCAACAGAGCGAAGTCGAAGAGCGGCTGCTTGGTGTCTTGGTCGTACTGGGTCGGGATGACGATGCCTTCTTGCTCATCCCTACGCACAGAACGCACCATCTTGCGGAACGCTTCAACCATCTTGTGCTTGTCAGTGCCTTTAGCGGCAGACAGATAGTCGTGAGGAACCTTGGCAACAGGCAGACCAGCAAGGTCGCGCTCTACACCAATACCCTCAATCTCTTCCAGACGCTTCTTGTAATACCAGGGTCGGTAAGCGTTGCGAAGGAAAGAACGTCCCTCAGGGTTGTTCTTGATCGTGGAGACACGGAAGAGCAGGCTCTTGTCAATGGGGAGGAAGGTAGTTTCGTACTTGGGCGGTGCCAACTGAATGAAGCCCTTGACTCCACCAGTGTCATCGAACACCCACCGTTGCAGAGTCTCTTGGGAGCGGATAGGGATTTTCCTCCACCCGATCTTCCCATCAGAGTAACGAGAGCGCTTACGTGGGTCTTTCTCCCACGGTCCCATACGCTTCTTGTAGATGACTTCGTGGTAAGCCCAACCGTAGGGCAGCATCGTCAATACTTCTGAGATGAACTCATCCCACGTATGAGACATGTCTTCCATGCACGACTCAAGGAACTCAGCAGCCTGCTTGTCCTCAGGTTTGTGTGAGGCAGGCTCTACACGCCAGTCCAACTGACGCAGAAGACGGTCAACAGCGAAGAGGAGAGAACCAACAATAGGGTCGTTCTCTGACATCTCACGGAAGACTTGGACAGCCTTACGTCCCCTGAGGGCAGGTAGGAACTCTTCGTTGACGTATCCGGCAGACCTTTTCAGACCCGTCGTGCCCAGTTCAATCATGGGGCTGGCGTTACGACGGACGTTACCTAGGGTGAGGTCGTCGCCGCCTTCAAGGTCTGATGCCATATGTTCAGTCTCCCACGTTTGTCAAAGTTCTTATGAAGGCCACTGTATCTAACTTACCTAGGCCAGACTTGCCCGGTTGTAGGTGCGTTTGACCCCTTAGCAGGCATAGAACGAGGATAGGTAACGAACGTATATGGAAGGTTCTCTTGAACAACAACATTCCAGTCGTCATCTACGATGAGCGCATATCTGTCTGATACTTGCGTAGAAGAGAGAACGGTAGGGTGAATAGCAAGATGTTGCCAGTTGGAACTGACTGCTGATACACCACCGTTAGACACTTTGATGTCTGCTAAGTCTGCTGGGTGCGTCTGTGTGCTTGGCCCACCTACAAGAGCACCATTCTTATACAACCGTGAACTTCCTGAGTTGTCTTGTGTGAACACCCAGTACGCCCAGGTATTAACGGCAAGCATGGAAGATACGACGATTCGTCCAGAGACACTGGTTCCTACACCGACCTGTGCAGAAGTACCAGTGTGAATGAACTCGAAAGCGCCTAGCCCACTACCTGAGAACAAGCGTGGACCATTAATGGTCAATGCTCCTGTCGGCTTCATCCAGAACTCAACAGAGAAGCCAGTCCCGTTGTTTGTGTTCAACGACCCTGTGTAACCGAGATACGATGCAGCAGTCTTAGTAGTGGGAATCTCAAAGCACGACTGACCACGTGACTGTGACGGGCTAGATTCAGCCCATGTTCCACCAGTGTCTACAGAACCGTCAAGCGCGTTACCCGACTCATCAGCGGCAGTGACTCCGGTTGTCTCTATCAACGGCCAGTACAGAAGAGGACCGTCCGCTACTACATCATCAATGTAATCCTGTATGGACGGCATGTCACTCCCACAGCGCGGCGAGCATGTGCGAAGCGTTGGCAATGTCAACAGAACAGTAGCCAACACCAATAGGAAGCCACGTTCTCACTGCACCTGTTACTTCAGCAGTAAACGGAGCGTCGATCTGAATATCACCAGACATGTAGGTGGCTGTAGCACCTAGATTAGCAACGTGTGGGAACTTGCCAAAATGTCTCCACAGTTCAGTTTCAGTCGCACTACCACTTTGAGTTGTGCTGAAAGGAGTCATGCAGAAGTAATGACTGTATCCAAATGACGTACCAAACGTCCTATTCACGCTGAGAACTTTGAAGTACTGCGTTGGGTCAACACCCTGAAAGAGAATTGCCCAGTTCCCGCCGTTGACTACAGCGCCATTAACGTCGTGCTCACGCTGAAGGCAGAAAAACGGAGATGTCTGCGAACCTGAGTTCCAACCAAATCTTCCGTTGGTGAACCAGACGTAGCCTTCTCCACCTGAACCACAGTTGATTCCTGTTGCGTTAGCTGTTGATGACGCACCAGCAGAGCCGATCTGGAAACTGCTAACAGCAGATGTCCAGCCCGTTAGTGAGCCAGTTCCGTTAGTCGCGTAACCAATCTGGTAGTTGAAAATCATGCGCGTGCCTGACGCGCCTTGTCCCCAACCAAAACGAATGTAGAGCGGGTAAGTCGCATGGAGACTGTCGTCTAGATACCAGATTTGGTAGCCAGCCATTGTGCTGATGACACCGGGCCATGTGACAGTGGTTTCGTCCAGCATCCCGGTATCAGCGGCTTTGGTCAGCCCGATGCTTCCGAACATCGTCACACAATCTTGAATCCAGTTGCGGAACGAAGTAGTGGTAGCAGCGCTAGGCAGATTAGCCGAGTTGTTGCGGTAGGTAGACATTAACTCACCATCAATTCAAGGAACTTGATTGTCAGGGTAACGCTTTGTGTAGACCCATACGAATGATCAAAACGGATGGGAACAGTGGAAGTCTCGTCTGTTGTGTAGCCGTTAGGGACAGGTGCCATGTGAAGAGTACCGTTGATCGTCACTACTTCCAGAAAGATTCCAGAAGCAGTGTTAGGTGCTATACCCAAGATGCGTCCTGCATCTGCGGTCCTTGCTGTCGTGTCTGAGTAGATTCTCACGCGGATATCGTCAATGTCGCATTCAACAGAAAGAATCTGGTAGTTGGGGTAAAGAGTGATAGTCGTATCAAGCCCAGAAGCAGTAACAGAGCCAGAGAAGACTTCAGTGTTCCTGACAGCGACAACACCATCAGCGCCATTGGAACCAGCAGCACCAGTCGCCCCAGTAGCCCCGGTAGCACCAGTCGGACCAACAAGAGAGACTGGAGCAGGCCACGTAGTGTTCTTAGGACCGTACAACTCATTCGTAGCAGTGTTGATGTAGAAGTCGTCGTCCGCTCCATCACCACTGGTAGGAGCGATAACTCCATTAAGGATGGTTCTTCCCTGGGGACCAGTAGGCCCATCAGGTCCAGGCGGTCCTTCGGGACCAACAGGACCAGTAGGTCCAGCAACGCCTTGTGGACCTTCAGCCCCATCTTCGCCAGCATCACCAACAGGCCCAGGAGGACCAGCAGGACCAGTTGGTCCTGACGGACCTTGAATGCCTTGAGGCCCACCAACATCCTCAACCGTAACCTCAAAGGCTGCGGGAACCTCGACGGTGATGATGGTATCCATTACGACAACTTCTCAAGAGCGATGCCTTCTCCGATGTACCCAATGTATCGGTAGAGGGACTTACCGGAGTCTTGCCAGTGAAACACGCGAAGAGTGTCACCCGCATCAAGTTGATAGACCCCAGTAACAGTTAGCGGGGTTACACCATCAAGCGTTGACCCACTCCCCGTGTAGGGAGAGGCGGGGAGGAGTTCTTTCATCAACAGCCCAGAGTGACCATCGAATGTCCCTGAGCCGTTCTTCACCACAGCGAGAATGCGCGTTCCCGTGGTATTGCCATAAGAGTCATCAGTTGCATGGTCGGTGATAGCCGCGTGGACAGTGACTCTGTACCAACCGTCTAGCGGGACGGTGACATAACCACTAGCAGTGTTGAAGATGCTGTTGGGGTCATAACTCCCCACAGAGTTCAACGTCGCCAGAACGTAAGTCTCATCAGCGATAGAGCCACCATCAGTGGGGCAGTATCCGTAGACTGCTGCACCGCCTGTTGGTCCTTGTGGTCCCTGTGGGCCAGCGGGACCAGTCGCACCCGTGGCACCAGTCGCCCCGGTGGGTCCGGTCGCTCCAGCGGGTCCAGTAGGGCCAGGATCGCCACCAGACGGCCCCGTTGGGCCTTGGGGTCCGGTAGGTCCAGCCGGTCCTGTCGGTCCCTCTGGCCCCTCCACAGTGACGATCATGTCGGCACCTGTGTACTTGATGATGTGGTTCAGAACCAGCGAAGGCTGAACGATAGCGATGGGATCGCCACCACCAGTACTCCCAGAGTCACCCACGAAGTCATTGATGGTGGAGGTAGTGCCACCGCTCGTCCCAGTGAAGTTGGGAAGATCAACAGAGTGAGTATGAGCAGACTCACTATTGACGGTGAGCGTGTGAGTATGCGCCCCATCAGCGGTGACGTTGTAAGCGCCAGTGAAGTCGTCCTGTTTGACAAGAACAGTCAGCGAGCCAGCAGACAAGTCTTTGTTGTCAGTCTCACCGACAAGTTGCTCAGTGTGCGTGTGATCGCCTGGGTCATCAGTAGTACCAGTATGAGAGTGAGCAGAACCAGCACCAGAGGTTACTGACCCGTGATCGTGGTCAATCCCATGTGTATGAGAGTTAGCCGTATGACCATGCTCAATGTCGTGAACGTGAGCAGGGAGATTAGTCTCCAGAATCTCAGTCTCAGACGAGCCTAGTTCTTCGCCAAGAGTAGAGAATGTCCCCGCATCAGACTTACCCACCGCAACACGGGAGCGAAGATCAGGGATAGTGAAGGTCGTTGTCCCGTCACCCGCACCATAGGTGATGCCCAGTACGGTGAAGAGTTCATCGTAGGTAGTACGCGAGACATCTTGTCCTTGGCACATCAACCAGCCAACAGGAGCAGATGCCCCCGCATACGCACACACGGCAGCAACAGGCATACCGCTAGGACCAGCATCGCCCTGTGGACCTGTGGGACCAGTTGGTCCTGTTGGCCCGGTAGCACCAGTTGGCCCGGTTACTCCTACTGCTGAGCCTGCTGGCCCAGTTTCACCCTGCGGTCCTGCTGGCCCAGTTGGTCCTGTTGGACCTGTCGGTCCTGTCTCACCGTTAGCCCCTGGAGTTCCTTGTGGACCTTGTGGGCCAGGGATACCCGTTGTTCCTCTAGGACCAGAAGCATCTTGGATGTCTACATTGATAGCGGCAGGACCAGCAACGATGATTTCGTTGAAAGGAAGTACTTCGGCAGCAATCTCTACAGAAGTCTGTACTTCGACAAGGGCTTCAGTCGTAGTAGTGACCTCTACAGTAATCTCATCAGGATCAATGGGCATTAGAGCCTCGTTACGTCAGGAACGAGTGTGACAGCCCCGCTGACTACTGTAGAAACCCACCCCGTTCCGTCAGTAATCTGCAAATCCCAGTACCCACCAGAAGTCAAAGCCTCAGTCACCGCATGACCGAGTTCAAGCGTGATCGTCCCATCAGTAGCGGGAGAATCAATCGTCACATCGAACTCGGCAGTAAGAGTCGCACCAGTAGCGGTAGAAGGACGAATCTGTGCCTTAGCCGTGTACCCAGTCAAGTTGAACGGAGCACCGTTAGTAGCAAGCGAGACAACGACGCGGTAATCGTCGCCCCTGGTGATAGCAAGATCAGCCATTACTCCCTGTCCAATCGGTAGGGGAACCATCGTCGTAAGTGGGAGAAGCCATAGGAGTCGGCTCGGGGCAGATAGGATCACTACCCGGCATCACCACAGGGCAGTTTCCATTGTCGATGTAGTACGAGTACGACAGTGAAGTGTTATCCACAGGGACGAGGAATGGGGTCTGCCAGGAGTAGACAGCCTCAAAGTTGGTCTGGTTCTTCCACAGACCAATCTCAACAGTGGAGTTCTCAGGGAGGGTGACGGTGGCTTGACCGCTCTGGTCAGTGACTCCTTCGTCAATCTGGTTCTTGCCAATCCCCAAGTCTTGTGAGGCAACCACAGTAACCCCGACTGCTGGCGTTCCGTTAGGCTCGTATACACCCACAGTGACATCAGTGGTCTGCTCAGCGGGAGCAGGAGCCTCTTCCTGGCTACCGCAACCAGCGAGAGCAAGAACGGCGATAGCACCAATAACCAGAGACTTCATGTCACTCCTAGAACGCTTGAAGCAAAGTCCTGTCAGTCACTATGGTACGCAGTTGTCGCAACGCCTTGGAGTGTATTTGGGAGATTCGACTCTCGGTGAGGTCAAATACCTTCCCAATCTCCTTCAGTTGCATGTCCTCCCAGTAGTAGAGGTCAATGACGACCTTCTCAATCTCAGGGAGTTTGGTGACCGCTTTGACCATATCTGACCTGATTTCAGCCAGGATCACTTCAGCAAGTGGCTGCCTGTCTTCGCTCTCTAGCGTGATGTGCTCTTCGCCGTCTTCGTTGACGTAATCAAGAGTGTCTGGGTTGGTGAAGTTGTAGGCGCGAATCAGGCGATAGAACGTCTTGCTCGTCCAGCCACAGTTCTTGACGAGATGATTACGAATCTGTGCGAGCGTGGGAGTGACACCCAGCAGACTCTCTAGTTCTGTACGCGCGAGAGTGTATGCAGTAAGTAGTTCTCTGCCGCTACGTGGCATGGGATCAATCTCGCGAATACCGTCTTGGATAGCACCTTTAACCCTGTACTTCGCGTAGTTCTGGAAAGAACCTTTGCTGTCGTCGTACTTAGAAGCAGCATCCCATAGTCCGACAAGACCGTAAGCGAACAAGTCGTCAAACGAGTGGTATTTGAGATACGACATGAAGTGTCGATAAACAAGCGTGCCTACCCAACGGTAGTGCTCACTAACGAGTTCGTCCACTAACTAAGACTAGTCGCTACTCCCACATCAAAACCCAGCCGCCAGGACGCTTCTTGTAAACCTTTGTTGGAGTCAACCACCCAGAAGAATGCTTAGCCAGAAGCGACGAGCCTTCGACATAAGCAGCGCCATTCCAAATCCAACCTCGGAAGGTGTCAAGAGAGACTGTCCCGCGACCAAGGCCACCAGAGACAAGCAGCCCACCGGGTCTACCTAGTCCCTGGGCGACAATCATGTCAGCCTGTCCCTACGATCAGCACCAGCACCAATGTAAGGCGTTGAGCCAGCAGCATCCTGCCATAGATCAGCGGTATACAGAACAGTCGTATCGTCATTGGCGTAGACAGTGAATGTCCCAGCGACAGGATCAGTCACCACACGGTTATGAGCCAAAGCGTAGAGAAGTTCCCCTTGGGCCGTACTCCACACCGCTGAAGCGATCTGATCAGTAGTGGGAACTTCACTGCCAGAAGCAACCGAGATATCAGCATCTAGTTCGCCAGTACCGTAAGGAACAAGCGATAGCGTCCCCACACCAGTGATAAGAGCCTCGGCCCATGCCTCTGCTTCGATGTCTGCGTCTACTGTTCCTGTCCCTACGAGGGTAGCAATAGCACCAAGAACAGCCCGAACGTCTGCGTTGTTGAGTAGTCCAGTACCACTCATAGAAGCAATCAGCGAAGCAACAGTCTGTCCTGTCGCACTCATGTCGCCAAATGATGTGATTACTGCTTCACCGTTTCGTCCACCAGCGATGCTGAATGTTGTATCCCCATCACCAAGGATCAGCGTGTACGACGCTAGTTCCCCACCCTTATTGGGGATGACCCAGCCATAGGGATGACGGTAACCCGTAGGTGTAGCAGCCAGTTGTGGCAGCGAGAGGAACCTGCCTCGGGCAGCACCAGACTTCTGCCACTGTGAACGATAGGTCGCAAGAGTGCCGCTGAAGAAACGCCCCGGTCCATTCAGCAGTACCGAATGATTACCCAGCAACATGTTATCCCCACGCGAAATCTAGGTGGCCCGTGTACGAAGTGTTGACGGGAGTGTTGAGTCCTGCATACATCAGCCAACTCAAGTTAGCCCCATCGTAGATACGAGGAAGACTGGGAACCTGATTTAGCAAGTCACGCTCAGCCGCGACACCAATAGTGGTCATGGGAAGTGTCAGCAACGGTCGGCAGATCACAAGGTTCAGAACACCAGATGTGTAAGTGGCAGACAGGTTGAACTGCTGAACAGAACGGATACCTGAGTCTCCAGCAGCCAGCGGCATGAAGGGACCATACTTACCCGCACCAGTACCGGAGTAGACGATGCTTCCCTTGGGGGCAGCAGTCAGACCAGCAGGCAGAACGCTAGGGGTCAACTGTCCAGCAGTACCCGCTTGGTTGGTGTAGGTCATACGAATGTTGGGAGTACCAGCACCCATTGCTGTCGTAGCAGCACCAGACGAACAGGTGACGTAAGCCCTCAGTCCAGCACCATTGGCGTGGCGACCAGTGGGGAACGCTGTCGTGTTGTCCAACGCCTGATCACCAGTAGTGGTGGTAGTGGTGATGGGGTAGTAACCCAACCGATCCACCAGCATGAACACGGCAGGCACAGAAGTAGCGCCAGCAGAGAACGCTGAAGCATTCACAATGTGCTTGGTATCTGGAGACACATCACCGCCGTGCTGGATACCAGGCGACGTAGTAGACGCATCAGTAAGTGCCTGGAACGCCTTGTTAGTGCCCGACCCATACGCAGTATCGGAGCCAGGGTTACCAGCACCCGTAGCAAGGTCGTACCACATGCCAGCAACCTGAACAGTGGTCGGCAGTGCGTTCTTGTTCCAGTCAGTACGGACAAACTTGCCGTTGACGGTCATCTCATTCAAGAAGTCATCAAGGGACGAAAAGCCAGCCATGTCAGTTGCTCCAAACAGTTTCAATAGTGCCGTGGATAGCAGTTGCAGCAAGTGTTCCACGCGGATTGCAGATCAGGGACAGATAAGCGTCATTCTTGATGACAGGAAAAAGGTTGTAATCCGTGAAGTAGTTGCACTCCACGACAGCATCAATACCCAGAATGTGCGCCTGAGCAATAGGTTGCACCAGCACTAGAGAGAACAACCCAACGTCCGTGCCTGAAATCATCTGCACTGATTCAATGGAGCGAACTCCAGTGTCATTGCCCTGTAGTCCAATGAACGGCCCCATAGACCGTGTTCCAGCAGAGCCAGAAGACACTAGAGTTCCGTTAGCAGGGGCAGTGTTCTGGATAACCACTTGAGAAAGACGGCCTGACACACCATCAGAGTTGGTGTACGTCACCTGAAAAGTCTGTCCACCAGTCCTACCCGCAACACTGACAGCCATGATCTGCACGCCTTCCCCATCGGGGTAGCGAGGCAATGGGATGTTGTTCACTAGAGTTTGAGGATCAGTGGAACCTTCGTCAATAAACGGGTAGAACAGCAAGTAGTCGCACAAGATCATGGGCATAGGAAGTGCCGTAACCGCAGTAGCCAATGCAGTAAAACTCTTCAGATGCTTGACCCCGGCAACATTCCCACCATGAGGGATTCCACCATCAACAGATTGTGAGAGAGGAACGCCCACCAAGGGAGCAGCAGCATAGTACTGAGGAACGGGGTTTCCTGGTGACATGGACAGGTCAAACCAGATGTTCGCAGTAGAAGCCTGTGACGGAGACTTGCGCCAGGAGTAGAACGTCCCCTGTCCCGCTAAAGTAGCGTCCACCAAGTCACGGACGTTAGCGAACCCCATAAGGGTCAGTCCTCAGTAATCGACAGTGCGCTCGCTGCGAACTGTGGCTGAATACCAGCAGACACGCCCAGCGACGAGTTCAACGCACCGCTGTAGAGAATCTGGGTGGAACCGTTGGGAGTCACGCTCACATGGGTCAGAGTGTTAGACCCAGCAGTACACTGCGGGAACTGGATCAGGTTGTCGTTGGTGACCGTGTTACCAGTAACAGTCCAGTCAGTACCAGAGCGAGCAACTGTCACCAGCGCATAACCAGTGTAGGTGGCTTCAGAGGTAGTGGAGTTGCCTGCTTCACCGGGATCAGCGGTATGAAGGTGGATATCCAACTGAGTAGCAGCATCCCACGGCAACGCAGTAGCCGTGAACACCTTTGCCAGCAGATCAGTCTCAGTGGCATTGGACTTGGACATGCTCTCCCTTTCTTATGGGGTTATCACCCAAAAGTCTCCCACGTTACCATCGCCAGGAGTAGGAGGCACCGCAGCCCAATGGACTGACGGACCATCTGCTCCTGCTGGTCCCGTGGGTCCAGTATCTCCTATAGGTCCAGGCGCTCCTGCTGGGCCAGTCAATCCTGTTGGTCCTGTATCGCCTTGTGGCCCTTGTGGACCTGTTGCGCCCGTATACCCCTGGATTCCTTGAGGGCCAGTGGCTCCTTGTGGGCCAGTCAAACCAGCAGCACCCGTAGCACCAGTTGGTCCTGTTGTACCCGTTAAGCCTTGCGGACCTTGAGGCCCGGTATCGCCCTTGATGCCTTGTGGACCTTGCGGTCCTTGAGGCCCAACAGCCCCATCAGCACCATCTACTCCGGGTGATCCTGGGGTTCCTTGAGGCCCAGCATCTCCTGTATCACCCTTAACCCCTTGGATTCCCTGGGGTCCAGTGCTTCCAGTAAGTCCTTGAGGACCGATAGGACCGGCTTCACCTTGTACTCCTTGTGGTCCTTGTGGGCCTTGTGGCCCTTCCGTTCCAATAGTGAGATGCCCGAGGTCGCCAACTAGCGCGTACTCAGGATCACTTGATGCTGGAACAGGATACTGCTGAACAACACTAGGACCGTAATTGCTGACAACAGTGTAAGTAGGGTCATTGGGAGCGGGAGAAGGATCAATCTGGATGACATTGGGGTCATCTTCAAGAGATATCTGAATCCTCATGTTGATTCGACTATCTCAATGACCCCCGTAATAATCGTCGTCTTCTTGCCCAACGGTGAGATGATTCGGACAGACCAGCGGTACTTACCAGCAAGAATCGCGGTAGTGACTCCCGCATCAAGCGCAAGCACAATAGTGTTAGCAGAGACAGTAGGAACGAATGTAGCGACAGTTGCCCGAGTAGCGACGTTCTCAAGTTTCGACTCAGCAGTGTAACCAGTCGTGTCTTCTTCGGTAGACAACGTGATAGAGATGTCATCACCCTGGACGAACTTGTCATAAATCTGCGTTATCGCCATACCTAACTGTACCGTCGTGGAACAATGTCTGTATGGCTGATGATTTCGAGATGGGTCCGAGACTCAAGACGGTCAATCTCAACACGGACGAGCACGTTCTGTGGCCGGGTGCTATGCGTCAGGGATATGGCGTGAAGAAGCAGGGCAACACTACGATCAACGCCCACCGTTACGTCTACGAGAAGACATCAGGGAAGAAGATTCCCAAGGGCCATGCCATTGACCATAAGTGCCGTGAGAGGCGTTGCATCAACCCTAAGCATCTAGAGGTTGTCACTCACTCGGAGAACAAGACCCGTGCGTGGGCTGCGAAGAACAAGAACTGGGATGAGAAGAAGGGAACCTACATCAAGGCTCCCGTTACCGACAATGCCCCAGTGAGCAAGATGTATACAGAGTACAAGGCGCTTGAACCTGAGAGAGAGACTAAACGCGGCAAGGTCGTAAGAACCCTCTTCCGCCAGAAGAAGCCCATCAAGTCTCAGTTGATTGAGTCACGCGACGATAACGGCTATGGCGGTGTATGGCGTGCAGGCGGTGAGAGGGCTTCTATGAAGCAGGTAGATGAGTTCACACTCCCCCCGCCTAAGCAGCCGTTTGGTAAGTCAGCCTTCGGAGTAGAACACTAGATGTTCTTGAGAGGGCGATCAGTTACGTTCCTTTCGCTCAATCGACGTACTCGTCCAGATAGATAGTATCTGGTGTCTTTTCCGTGATACAAGAGACTTTCCGTGTCTTTGCCAAGAGTGTCTGATGCTGCTGTCAACTTCTTCAAGCGCTGTTGACTACGCACCCGCTTTACTGGATTAAGCGTCTTCACTTTAGGGGCAAGTTCAGCACGCTTCTTATCAAGCGCTTTCTGGGCTGATATCGCTTGAGATGCTTTCCTGCCGTACAAGTACTGTTCGGTTCTCAAAAAGTGCAAAGGATGATCGTCATCGTTCAAATACTTGTGAGGGTTACGCCTGATAACAGAAGGCGCTCTTTTCCCGAAAAGTTTACGACGCTTTCGCCTCAACTTGTACGCAGTGTTTTCGATCTTGCGCTCTACCTTGCGCCCAGCGCTGTCTGCCGTTGCCTGAACGCCTAACTTTGCTTTCTTAGCGCCGTCCTTTATCTTCCCGGCAGCAGTGGTTGGCACAGGTTCGCCTACGGTTGTCTCAGACATAGGAGGGCCAAGGCTCTTCAAATCGTAGATGATTTCGTCTGATTCATCACCGTACCGATGACGATACTTAGGCTTTACTCCTACAGCATTCCAAGCGACTACCTTACCCCTAAGAGGTTGGCGAGCAGCACCGCTACCACGCTTAGGTGTTCTACCAGATAGCGCAAAGTCAGTTGCTAACCGTTTATCGTTAGTCGTGTAGATACCCTCTGGGCGCAAATCAAGCGGATTCCTCATCCCACCATCGCGCTCTTTGCCCGTCATAGACACAAACTTGCCACGCCTAATGGCTTTAGCGCCTGCCTTGGTAGTCCCGTGGTAGACGGGCATCGCGGCTATCTTGCTAACGTGTTCAACACCAAACGCTGAAGTACTCATTGAGGAGCCTTACCACTTACAGATCGTCAATGGCACGGGTGAAGTTGTAACGACTCCTGCTGCCACCAGGCTGACGAGGACGACCAGCCTGACCTGGGCCAGCCTTAGCCTTAGCCGCATCCCTATACGCCTGTCCTACTTTGGCGCGTAGTGTTTCCTGGGTAGAAGGCTTTGCTTTACCCAGCCCAGGTCCAAGCGGACGAACCTTAGGCAATGCCCGCCTTACTGGTCCGGTAGGACCAACGCCCTTAGAAATATCGCCGTGGTCAACACCAAAAGCAGAGGTACTCATAGAATCCATCTTACCGAATGATTCACGGTAGATAGTCCGATTGTCTCCTGGGATTACCTGCCGTGTACGCCAAGCAGCGCCAGTCTTATCCGCCTTAGGGACAGTCTCTCTACGCCTCTTACTGTCTGCAATACGAGCACGACGCTCTTCTTTCGAGCCGCCATACTTACCAGCCAGTTCTTTCTTGTGACGCTGGAAGTTGCTCAAGCCTTCTTCGTTCCACATAGTCCCTTTGTCGCGGGTAATGCGTGACCGTTCAACAGTTGTAGCATTCACGCTTTCAATGCGCTTCAACTTCAACTTCTTCATGTCTTGCGGCTTGTACGTCACTTGCTGGTAAGTAGTAGCACCGCCACCACGACCAGTGCGCTTCATCTGTGAACGGCCAACTTTTGTGCCTGGATGTCGCGCTTCCATCCTACGAATAGCGTCCAAAGACCACTTTGGTGAGGCGTTTCCTTCCCATGCAGGACGAGTCTTTCCCTCTTCAAACTCTGCGACTGCACCAATACGGCGAGAAGCATTAGGTCGTCCATGCCCGTTCTTCGCAGGGCGCGCGTAATCCTGTGCGTATCGTTTCTGCCGAGCGAAGTACACTCCTGGGCCAATGTCACCACGCTCAGCACCGGGATGACCGTCAAGACTTCCAGCAGCCTTTAGACGCTTGACATCCTTAAGCGCCATGCCGCGCCACAGAGACTTGGAGAAGCGCTCAATCTTCTTCTTGTTGTGAAGGTACGCAGCACCCAAACCAGCACCAGCAACAGGTGCAACAACCTTAGGGTTACGTGCTGCACGCTCAACATGCGGGCGAACACTGACGTTGTAGGAGTTCTCCACGTTGCCCTTTTGCGAGTGGAACGAGTTGATTCCACGAAGGATAGGGTGAACCTTCTTGTCGGCTAGAGCGTCGATGTCCTTGTTGTTCATCTTAGGGCGAGCCTTACGGCCCTCCTCAATAGCCTTCTTCTTACGCCGCATACCAATCAGCGAAGTAGACACTCTAGCGCGCTTCTCTTCGCTGTCAGTGATCTTGATGGGCACTTTCCTCTCGCCCAGCATCTCCATAGCAGCAAGCCTGTGATGCCCACCGACTACACGCTGAGCGCCATTCTTGTACCGAACAACCTCAATAGGCTGACTCTTGTCGTAGCCCTTATCGCGGATGTTCCTGGCAAGACCAGCGATATGAGAATCGTTGCCGAACCTCTTACCCTCATGCGTAGCGATACGACGAAGGTCAGACACCTTGGCGTTGCTACCAGATACGTGCGTCTTCTTCTTAGGCTCAGGGACATCCATCTTGATAGGGGCGATACCCACACCTAGAGCAGTAGCGCCTACCCCGCCAGCAATGGCTGTGTTGCGCTTCTTGTTGTCATCAGCCTTACCGAACGTGCTGTTACGCGCTTCCTGTGTCTTGGCCCAGCGAAGGCTTTCCTTATCCCCAGCCTGTGCAGACAACTTCTGTGACACCTGAAAGCGCGTCAACTTCTTCTTAGGATTAGCAATCTGCCCCGCAAGAGCATTCAGTTCCGTCATCACTTTGGGATTAGGCGTGTATGCCTTGTGGACGACACCGAACGCAGATTCACTCATGTCTCAAGATTACCTAACGTGTCATTGTGCTACAGCGCTGCGATAGCAACCTTGAAGGCCGCAAAGTCAGCAGACGCGGCAGCAATGACCTTCAACTGCGCTATTGAAATCTTGGCATCAAGATCAGCGTCCAGCAACGCCTGGGTCTTAGCCTGCTCGTATCCGAAGTTAGTCATACCATCATCCTATCAATCGCTTTCTTTCCGCTTTGGCTTCAGTGATCTTCAGACGTAGCGCTTTGATGTCTTTAGCCTTTTGAGAAGTGAGTTTCCCAGGCTTCTCAAGTTGCTGATACGCCTGTCGCATCCTAGTTTTATGAGAGCGATTTCCCACTACGCGCTCACCATTGCGCTTTACGTAACTTCTTCGCGATCCAGAGACATTAGACTCTACACGCGCAGCGACATATTGCGTCTGTGGAGTCTGTGGCGCATTGGTCGTTTGACCGAACCTTCGCTTAATCGCCGCACGGCGTGAATACGAAGAAGGAGTGTTCCATCCACTGCTGTCAGGCATCTTGGCGACCTGCTTAAGCGAAGCAGGCAATCCTTTGTGGATAACTCCAAACGCTGACCTCATACCATCAGGTTAATGCCTTCGTCATCACCCTTGGTCTTTATCTCAACATCGTATGAGGACGAATAGATAGACTCGTTAGGCTCAACAGGCATGGTGAAGTTCTTCTCAAAGCGCCCAGGAAGACTGCTCTTACCGATAGTGATGGGATCACCATAGCCACTATGCCTACGTGCAGCGTTCCACGCGAGAGCCATAGAACACACTTCGTCAGGAAGGTGATAGTCCTTCGTAGACCCCGAATACAAGTCTCCTGTACGGCAGTTGTGGACGAGAATGTCATTGGCGAAGAACTCAGGTGTGTCTTCCACGCTGATGTCATGCACAGTATCTCGCTCATATGGACTACACTGGACTACATGCCCAAAGCCAATACCCTGTGCCCTGAGTTGATCCACAAACGCTGTGATGTTGTCCCTAGCGGATGCTGGGAGTGGAATGCGTTCAAGCATCCCCAAGGATACGGACGTATATGGATCAGCGGAAAACTCTGGCTGGCTCATCGTGCGAGTTATGTCGTATTCAGGAATCCAGACATCAAGGGCGTCTTGGACCATCTGTGCCGTAATCCTAGTTGCGTCAACCCCGAACACCTTGAAGATGTCAGCCAGCGTGAGAATGTCATGCGGGGCGATGGAATGGCTGCCAAGCGCGCTGCTACCACTCACTGCCCCTACGGGCATCCCTACAGTGGCGAGAACCTTATTGTCACTGGTAACGGTGCTCGTCGCTGTCGTGTCTGTACCGCTTACAAAACACACATCGCCTATCTCAAGAGCATCAGCGCGAATCCACCCACGAAGTGTCGCAACCGAGTGATCTTCGGTAAGGAACAGTTCCTTGCCATCGCTCGTCAGAAGGCGATGAAGGTTTCTGGTCCCATTGCAGGCAGTGTTGTAGACCCTCTTGTAACCGTTACGGGTGAGGACCATATCTCCGATCTTGATCTGCTCAATAGGTACGCTGCCGCCAAGGGTCCGTACCAGTGATCCCTTCCGAACGCAGTACTTGTGAGCCGTATACAGGGAAGGGATACGAGGAAGTTCAAAGTAGCCCCGCTCCACAGCCCCCACATACTCCGTCAGCATGTTGGCTCGCTTCTCACCCGTCATGATGAACTTACGTGCCCTGACATCAATGTAGTCATTGACCACGTTACCCAAGCCAGTAGCGTCATGGATCGCTTCAGCGTTGTACCGCTCAATAGCGTCGTTGAACCACCCAATCATCATGGGGTAAGGACGACGGTTCACACGCATGTAGTACACCAGCGTATGAGGCTGAACATCGACCCTGACCACAGAGATTACGGTGAAATCCTGCTCCTTGGCCCAGTCAGCCGCTACAACGTAGACACCATCTCCAACAGGCTTCTCAAAGGTGTACTCCTCAAACCTGTCCTTTTCGCTTCGCGAAAGCGGCTCAAGAGGAAGGCTGAAGGTGTCTTCCACAGCCTGAGTGTCGAATGCACGGTTACCAATGGACGGCTCACCGAGTTCATACTCCACACGCCACATCTCAGCGGGAATCTCTAGTTTCTTCGCGTCAATGGTCTTCTGCGTCAACCACCCGTCAATAGGGTTGGCTGTGTCTTTGTAACACCATGTCAGGATAGGAAGGCCACGTTCCTCAAATCTGCGCTTGACCTCAGTGAACGTACCGTCAGCGTTCTGCCACGTACTACACATCACCGTGTAAGGGTCCAGAATGTCCCCCAGGTAGTTCTTCTGAGGCATGGGCTGACCTAGTGCAGCGTCAAGGATGTCAATGTCCATCTCGTCAATCTCATCAAGGATGAGGAACGGAGGGTGAGGACCACGGACTGTTTTCTGTGAAGCGGTAAGGGGTCTGATCCTGGCCTTGTTGTTCAACTTGATCTGGGTGTTCGCTTCCGTTTCGATCATGTACGTCGGAGCGTTGTCGTGGTTGAAGGCGTTCCTCATGTGTTCGTGGATGTTCACTGATTGTGCCAGCGAACCACCCAGTAGGTTCACATCTGCACCGAGGAGGAACGCTTTGGTGATCCCCAAGATGCTCAGCATGAAAGACTTCCCAGACAGTCCTCGGCTTCCGTGCCATAGCGAGATGCTTCCTGCTCTGTTGAAGTACGCGCTAGCGAAAGCGTCAAAGGGAGCAATATGGTCTGGGCACACTTTGTGGCGAGGGATTGTGACACCCCATAGAGCCTTTACTGCGTAGTAAAGTTCCTCGTCTGTCTCAGGAAGTCGCTCTAAGACTATCTTTGCCACGTAATGATCGTAACGTATAGGAGGGTTTGAAGAACATGATGACAAGGAACGCCACGATAGCGATGCCCCACTGAGTTGAGTCAATGAGTAGCGAACATGCCACAGCACCCACTGCTGTCAAGATGGGGAAGTAGATGTACGACACCCACTCTTCGTAGGTGTCTCTCCATGACATGCCCATTGACTTACGCATGGGGATAGCCATGATGGACACGTTCACCAGATCGTAGACGAACGCTCCTACCAACGCTGCCACACCAGCAGCAAACGAAGGCCATGTGGTAGCCCAGAAGTCTGTCAGCAGGTAGTACGTTCCGATCATCGCTATGCTGCTCACGCTCAACATCAACCAGTTGAGCAGTCTCTTGTACCAGGGCTTCTCCCAGGCAAGGAGGAGATTGGAGACAGCGAAGGCGATAGCAGTGGCGATAATGGCGTGAACTGGTGGTAGATACAGAGTTGCCCAGATGGAGGCCACAATCCCCATTGTGAACTCTTGACCGCCTACTTGTTGGTCAGAGTGCTTCGCTTTGATCCACACTGTCGTCTTGATCTGATCAGCAGCGATAGCGATGAGCATGAAGTATGCCCAGGTGTTGAACGGGTCGTCTTCGATCAAGTAGATGCCTACTACTGCGATAGCGGCTAGAGCGAAGATCAGCCCAATGACTGTGAACAACCCACGCTTCATGATGGTTTGCTTTGAATGACTAGACCGATAACAGCGATCACATTAACCCCAAGGACAAGTCGAATGAACCAAGTACGCTCACTCGCGAACTCCTCAAACATCTTCTCTACATGATCCAGTCTATCTTTCGCCCTTTCCATGCGCTCAGTCAAGATGTCCGAGCGGATATAGGTGTCTTCAAACCGTTGCAAAAGGCGCTCTAGCGAGTCAACGCGACGATGAAGAAGATCGTCTTCGCTCCTGTGTTCACTCTCCGGTGTATCCTTCATCGCTGGTTACCTCACCACTGTCGTAGGTGGGAGCCTTGGGGTTACCCAGGAGCCAACCAAAGTTAGGATTGACGTTCCTCTCAAGGTAGGTCGCCAAAGCGTAATACAGCGAGATGCACAGAGGGATCAGAGCCGCAGACAGCGCAGTGACCTGATCGTCACTGATATTCACGCCCTTGTCGATCAGGAAGGCAATCACTGTACCCACAACGGCAGGTACACCAGTACGGATCAGAGCAATGAGAGAGTCAGACAACATGCTCTCAGGATACCTACAAAGTCACAGCGAATCTGTACTGCTTGACAACAAAGGTCTTACCCGCAGTAACGGTAATAGGCGTAGGTAACGCTGCGTATGCGATGATCTGCCCTACAGTGTCATCTGACCAGATACCCACGTAGCGAATAGTCTGGTATGGCATGTTGTCCCACTCAATACGTTCCTTATTTGCAACAGACTTTCCGTTGGAGCGCGTGAAGTTCACTTCCTGACGCTCATACCCACCACCAGATATCTCTGACGCAGGATTACCCCCAACACCAGGGTCAGAAGAATGAAGGGCAGCCCACACTGTTCTGTCGTTGAACAGGAAGTTGAGTGCTTGGTTGCCCCAATGAGTGCCAATGCTGCTCACCATGCACCCCCTAGAGGTAGTCGAATGCTCTTAGAGCCATTACGTCCATAGTAGCCAATACGACCAGGGCCACCCTGAGGACCAAGCCCATCATCTCTCTGGTGCATCTTCAAAGGTGGATTGTTGTCACTGTAAGAGAAGTCAAGGTAAACCCACGGAATGATGAGCACTGTATTTGCGAATGAAGTCAACTCGCTGAATACTCCGAACCCATCGCACTTGCTCCAGTTGGCATGACCATAAGGCCAAGCGTTATGTAGCGCGTGGACATTGTTGCTACCAAGCCCAACATCAACAGCGTCAGTCTTAACGATTCCTTCGTCCTTGAAGGCGTGTACTTCGCCCCACGCAGTATTGGAGTACACGTAGAACAGGAACGTCGCATAAGGGGATGTAGACGAGAATGCAGGCTGCCCACCTGTGGCCTCTGCATCAGCCACTCTCACGCGCACACCAGTGAGTCCGTTGACGGTAAGCGTGTATGACCCGCTGAGAGTGGTAGATGTCGTCGCTTGTACCCAGGAGGCATTAGACAGCGTGGTGTACTCAATGGCATAGCGCCATTTAGGTCCAGTCCAGCCAACTCCTACCTCAGAGGGCGTAGGTGGAAGATTGTGGTCCCAGGAGACTGTCACATCCGTTCCTGTGCCCTCTAGCAATGGAAATGGCGTGAGTGTGACATCAGTCGTACCGAAAGCATATGCCTGCGTGGTGTATCCGGTCTTACCCCATCCGAAGAGTGTAGGAGTGGTGAACGTTGACGCGAACTCAACAGGAGGGGAAGAAGAGTCAATCCCGTAAGTAGTTGAACTGTTGATCTGTACGTCATCAACAACTCCAGCCGTCTTGAGGTCGATGTAACTCACGTCGTTATTGAACTCAAGGCGCATCTTCTCTTGTGAGTACCTACTCATATCAGGATTCTCTGTGAGTACCTGATCGCCTGTGGTTGCGTTGATGCGCGTCTGTATGATCACATCATTTCTGCTCTTTGTGTATGCGTATACATACCCATTGTCGTAAACAGGCTGCGACAAAGTACCGTCGATGAACTCGTCATATCCTTCTACTGACGCATTCCAGTAGATCGAATGTGAATCACCGCTGTCATTGACAACTGAGATTGTGTTGCCCACAACCCTAATGATTCCTGCAAAGAAGTTGGCAGTGCCGATTCCTGTTCCGTCTTGAATGTCTCCCGCAATAGCAGCCACAACCCAGTCAGTGTCATTGACACGACACGCCAACGGTCTTGTGTTGAGCGTATTAGGCCCAGGCGAGACTAAAGCCCCACTATCTGTCTGTGGATACGCATAAGGAATTGCGTTGGCACCGTACGACTGCCCATACCCACCATAGGTAAGGCCATTGGTGTACGAGCCAGCATCACCTATCTCACTGCCAGAACCAGCGAAAGCATAGATGTCTTCTAGCAGGACGAAGCCAAAGAAAGAGGAACCAGGGCTAATACCAATATTGGACTGAAAGTTGGTGAAGTTGACTCCGAAAATCTTCTGATTGCTAAGCCTGAACCACCTGTAATAGCCCATAGGCCAGAACGTGCCCGGTCTTTGCACGATGCCACCAAGAAGAGTGTGCCCTTCTTTGGTGATGTCGTAGACCTTTGTAACTCGCGTAAAGCCTGCTCGCCCTTGGTCAGCGAACAACCTTACTGTGTTGGCGTCTTCTTTCCATGAACTTGTACGACCAGCAGGGTTCGTCATGCCAGTGACGTTGTACGAAGTAAGAATGCCCATCAGGTGCCCGGTACAAGTCGGAAGATTCTCCCCATGATGTAGGCAGTCTTGTTCGCCTCCACATACACCTTCATGTAAAGAGTACGAGCGTCCTTCTTCTTGTTTATCTTGTTGCTAACAGGATCGTCGTAAGGTCTGAAGTTGGGGTTGAACTCAGCCATATCCCACGACCACACAGACTCATCCATGAACATTCCCGTAGGGTCAGCACCATCACTAGACCTGTTAGGGGTGTATCCGCACTTCTGGTCAGCGTTACCCCATCCCACGATGATGCTGGGGTCAGGTGGGAAGTGTGAGTTCGGTGGGAACTGTGCCCCGCTTGCTTCCATGTTCTGAAAGTGATTGGGCAGGAATGGCGATGTGTTCCCGTCAGTCTCAGGTAGGGAGCGTTGTGAGAACTTGTAGAACGAGATGTGGAACGGTGCTGGGAGTAGGTCACCGTCCCTGTCCACACACACAATCTGGATGAGCCGTGCTGAACCAGCCTGTGAGAACAGGATGGGAACCTCTACCCACCGCTCATTGGGGTTGTCGTTACTCGCATCTACCTCAATGTAGTAAGAGTCGTTCCTCTTGGGTGGGTTGGCCCGTGTCCACTCAGTCCAGGGGTAGCCCACTTCTTCTTTCTTCGACATGAAGAACTCACGGTTGGTGGAGGGGATACATCCACTACCTGCTGAGAAGTCCCAGGGGGCGAGAGTGTCCTCAATCATCCCTGACCTCATCCCTACCCGCAGCATCTTGGCTGGGGTAAGAGGGTCACGGACTCTTGCCTGTACTTCCTCTAGTGTCAGTAGGTCACGGTAGGAGGTATCTACCCGCATCTCTACTGATCCCTCTGTAGGACTGTTGGTGACTTCAGCGATGTGGAGTCTGATCCCGTCCCTGTATCCCGCATAGCCACGTAGCAGAACAGTCATTCCCGCTCTGATATCGTGCCGTGCGATGGTGTCAGAGGGATCAATCCTCAAGGAGATAGAGCCATTGAATCCAGGGTCACGCTCTCTAGCGAGCATGGCTTTGGCAGCGTTGGTTCCCTCGTCCAGTGCAATACCGTCTGAGAACTTCACCATTGTCTCTGCGGGGAACTTATGCCTGTTCCTCTTAGCACTCTCGTCGTAGGGGTACAGGCGGTCGTCGTAGGCGATAGGAATGAATGTGGTAAGCCCTGACTTGGTGGAAATGCTCATGTTCGACCATGACGAACCATCAAAGCCAGTGCCAATGCCGTACACGACGTTGATGATGCTCATGGCGTCATGCTGTAGTCGCGCTTCTACGCCCGGTGTCCCGTACCACAACTCAAAGTCAACAGGACGGTTCACATCCCTCACTTCAAGGACGGGCTGCCTTCCCCGTTGAGACTCAGCGGGATTCTGATGTTGAAGGCTGATAGTCCACTGGTTGCCTGGGGTGACACCTGAGTCATCGTTGGTATACATCTGGGTGAGGAGTTCTTGGGTGTATCCCGTGAGTGCTCTGTCCCATGTGCCAGTGTTACGGGTTGCGTACCCTGTCCACTTCTCCCCTTTTGCTACTCCCCTGGGCTTGTAGGGAGTCAAGTCTCCCCCTTCAAACTCCAGCGACCAGCCTGTAGGCCAGTTGATGTCCAGTGGCTTAGTGCGTAGTGGTTGGCGCTTGGGGTTGAACTGTTTCCTGATCAGCCGTTCGTTAGCCATAGGACGGTCAGGGTACTGGGGCTTAGCCAAGTACCTGTCCACTTGGTACAACGCACCTTGGCATTGGAGGTTAGCGCCCTTATCTGTCAGTTCGTAGGAGACTGTGAATCCTTCCCACACTGAGTAGCCCTGGTTGTAGTTGAGCCACAACTCTTTCCTGTTGTTGTCAGGATTGATGACCTGAGTGTCGATGGCTGACATTTTGGTGTCTGTTGCTGGCACCCACCAGATGTCTACGTCTGTCCATTCTTGGAGGAACCAGATAGCGAAGGGATCGTCGTAGGGTGTGATCTGGGGGAAGGTGAGTTCTGCTGTTGCGTCACCAAATGGGTCACCGTATGACAGGCTGTTGATCTGTACGGGGACATCACGGAAGAAGGTGGCGTTCCTTCGTGACTTGTTGGGTCGCTTCACGTACAGGATGTATAGCCCGTACCCGCCGTAGGTTGCTGTTGGTTCCCACATATCAGTTACCGTACTTGTTGAAGTCGTACCTGCCATGCATGACTGCTGACTTCTTCTTGATCTGCTTCATGGTGAGTGCTCTGGTGTAGATGCGTACTTCATAGACAGTCATGTGTGACGAGTAGTTCTTCCCCACATGGTTCTGTGCTCTTCCCAATACCAGTCTCCTGATGTTGGCTGGTTCTAGGCTTCCCGTCTTGTGAACGTGGGTTTTGTTGGATATCCAGCCCTGCCGAGAGTTGTTTCCATCAAAAACCGAATACAAGACTCTAGGACGGTGGCTACTGGCGTTCCTCACACCAATATGCTTACCCGCACGAATATGAGATGAGTCAGTAGTAGAGACAATCCCTTTCTCATCGGTGTAGAACATCGTGGCTCGGTAGTCCAATTCATCCCCGAACCTATGACCCTTGTACTTACCTGCTTCATCAGTGTCAGAGAACGATGGTGTCTCTTTCCCCGCATCCAACACGTAATGGTCGCGCCTGAACCCGTCAAAGAACATGGCGATCATGACAGTGATAGCAGGGTATGAATCACCCAGGTCAAGCCACATGTGCTCATGGGGGAAACGACCAAAGCGAAGAGACTTGGCCTGCACCTTCTCCGTCTTAGGCTCTGATACTGACCTATTCACTCTCTTGGAGATACGAGGACGATAATCCCCACTGCTCTCCCATGACGGACCATTATTGACCTCAGGCCACTCAGTAATGGGAATCTGACTGTCACCTGGGTTGGCTAGGTCACTGACCCGCCACACATACGCATCATCATCGTCTTCTGAGTCACCAAAGTATGAGTCACTGGACTCTAGCCCACTGCCACCAGGGACAAACAGGTACTTGTCGTCAGGTAATCCTTTGGCGATAACAGGCTCATCCATCGCCACTGTCACATTAGGGATTGCACGAATATCCATCAATCCTCCACGAACCAGTCGGCACCTTCAACAGTGGCTCTTGTTGTCCAACTGGCAAAGCCACCCACTTCGATGGTCGCTGTGTCTGCTGCGAACTCAAAGTGAATGTCAGGATTGACAATGACACCAGCAGTACCAATGACACCAAGTACCTGACTCGCTGCAATGGTGACAACTGAAGGGTCAAGGAAGACTGTGTGTTGTCCTATGACTTCTTCAGTAACGATGCTTACAGTAGTGACATCTTGAGGTACTTGAGCGCGATGCTCCCCAAACTCTTCCTCAGTCTCAATGCTGTCAGGTGTTATCGACTGATCAATGAGCAGTGGACGATCAACAACCGCATTACCGAACACTTCTTCAGACAAGAAGCCAATGGGTTCGATGTTCTGGTTGTCGATGATGAGCGTAATGGGGCTGACATCATCAACAGACGGTATGCCTCGCGGCTCTATCTCTGGTATCTCATCTACCCAGGCAATAGGCTCACCCACTGCACCGTCGTAGATACCTGAGATGATTGCTTGCTGCGTGTAAGAAGCAACCGCATCACCCATTACAGGGCCAGTGTTAGCAGTTACCACATAGACGTTTTGGTCTAGTGGTGTGTAGATGAATGGCGTTCCGTACTGGTCATCAGCCGATACTGAGCCAACTTCTACATTCTGGTCATTTAAGATGCTAGGCGAACCTACAGCACTCTCGTCTACTCCACCATCAGGAACAACGTACAGACCGAGATAGACAGAAGGGTTAGAGACAACCTCTGCGCTGAGAACACTATCGACGTTAGCCATTAGACCTCATCAAATGAGATGCGGATTGCTCCCACAGCAAACGTCAGTACTTGGGCAGAAGAGACAGTAACAGTTCCCGATGCGAATGCCTTGGAGAACAGATACTCAGTACCAGTAGAACCGTTGTAGAGGTTGATCCCATTGATGTTGGAGTTAGGCACATCAACAAACGACACTGTGTAAGTGTTGGTCGCGTAAGTATCAGTGGTGGTAGAAGTGACAGTCCACTGGCTCGGCCCCATAGGGATACGATCAACGTCAACCTCAACACCAGGGTCAGTGCTGTATAGCCCCAAGTACAGTGACCACGGTGGCATAGCCGTCTGCTTGAACGAGTAGTTGATGAACGCCAGACGAGAAGGCTGCGTGTAGATGGTATTGGTCATGCCATAGTCACATTCGACTCAGAACTCACAGCAACACCGAACGCATTGGGAGGAATGATTGCCTGATTGCCTTCGGTGACCTGATACCCAGCATCAAAGTTGCCCCACAAGACAATCTGCCCACTGGTCAGGTCAGTACATAATGCCCAGTAGTACATCCCTTCCCAGTCTTCTGTCGCAGTAGAGAAGGCGATTTCCTCAGTGAACGTACTGACACCGCTGTAGGGAGTAGCCCAGTACGAACTACCCATCAGCACAGGCTGACGAGCGTATGCAGCATCAGAAGGCTCAACAAGGTCATCAGCAGTATCAGACTCTTCAGGCTCGAAAGCAGTAAGAGCGAGATACAACGTAGGAGTGCTGGTGATGCCTACGAACGCTTCAGCGATCAGGTTGGCACCATAATCAGTCATACCCATCATGCACCTGCCAAGGCAATAGGCTTACGCGGCAACATGAACGACACCATGCACTGATTAGAGTGCATCTTGACGCTCCACTCCACAGTGTAGTCGGCCGCTTCACATGCGTATTGATACACCGAACCACTCATTGTCACAGTAAGCGTGAAAGAGTTCTGAGAGAACGCCTCGGTAATAGTCTTGATGTTCGTCAGCATCGTTGCTTGGTTAGTGCCCAAGATGTTGACCTGAATGTTCTCCTGAACATTAGGACGACGACGAGAGACAGTGATGTCACCATCTACCCACGGTGATGAGACTTGGTTGCGCTCCCAAGAGACAGCACCACCCAACAACTGAGCGCCAAGGATGTAGTTGCTGTGATCGTTGATATTCAGCGATGACATGCCTAAGTCTGTTCTGGTAACCGTAGCGGCTACTGTGAGGGCCATGTCATCTCCTTAGTGACGACGAGGACTATGCCTCCTTGTCCTCGCCGTCAGTCCATTCTCTCAATGGACACTACCTAGTTTCGCCAATCATCACCGATTTGTGCGTGCCACATCTCCCCAGGAACGCACAGACAGAGATTTAGGCCATGCATGATGCGACGGCATTGGTCGTCATAGCCCACATTGGTGTACTCATGATCAAGACCCTGCTTGAACACAGAGATGTCAGCAGCCCAGCCAGTCTCATGGTTACTGGTGCCAGGACGAGCAACAGTAGGCGGTGCATAGCCACGGTTCACATACTGCCGCCACAGTTCCTCTTGCCGAGCACGGGTACGCCAGCCTTCGCCCATCCAGATGTAGCGCTTGCGTCGCCTACCCAGTTTGTCGATCTTCTTCGCCAACTTAGGCTGAACCATCTTGGTGTCATCATCCAAGATGATGAAAGGGTAGTCACTCTTCGTAATACGAATGTCCCACCCTCTCTTCTTCGCCCACTTCTTAGCGTCACCGATCTTGTCGTCACCAATAGTTGTCTTCAGCGCCAGAAGGCGATGAGTGGTGAATCCACCCGCTGTGCGGTACAACTGCTTGACGTTGTGGTGCTTGTCCTCAACTGTCACTCGCATGGCACTCCTTCTGGTAGCCGTTCATAGTTCTAACTTCGCAAACGCAGTATCCGGTTGATTGGATGCTCTCGGATAGATGACGGTTCGTAGACCCACTGCCTGTATCAGAGGCCAGCACAGGACACACGGTTCCTCCGTAACATAGATAGTTGCCTTCAGGCATCTGTCTCTCCCTGCTCGGATCACCGCATTGGCTTCAGCGTGGATGACTTTACAACCACTCTGAGCATAATCTACCCCAGGCTGTGCGTCAGATGTCGCTCTTGGACAGAAACCATCCAGACAAGAAGGCTGACCAGCGGGAGCACCGTTGTATCCCGTGGAGATGATGGTGTGGTCCTGAACGATGATTGCCCCAACCTGACGACGAGAACACTCACCACGCTTAGAGACAGCCTCGGCTATCCCCATGTAGTACTCGTCAAACGATGGGCGTAGTGACATGCTTGCTCATCAATGGGTACTTATCGGGATCAAAGACGAACGAAGCAGACTCTTCGCGCTCAGTATCAGCAACCCAGATCAGATCAGCCTTAGGATCAATGTACTGAATGAAGTCTCTGATCGCATCAGTGAGTTGCTTTGTATCTAGATGTGAGTTGTTGACTACTACTGATAGCCACTTCTCATTCTCCACTTTGTGCTCTCCTCATGAGAACGCTTCGCAGAGTGTCCGAATATGTCTCTGTCATGCCAAGTGCCTCAACCGGAGTCAGCCCAGCAGACTTAATCTCTCTGTACCTAATGCATCCCGTATCGTCCATGCATTTGATCAGAACAACAGCGTCGATATACAACCAACCCGGTTCAGGATCGGGGATATCAATTCCACTTAAGATCATTGGACAACTGCTTACGTTTTTGCTGTGTCTCGTTAACCTTGACCGCACCAGCGCCCAAAGCGGCGGTAGCGGTCCCTGCTCCCAGCACCATACCAGTCTTGCCCTTGAGTTTCGGGAGCGCTTTCCACGGCTTGTCTTTGACTGCCTGCTCCGCAGCACGCTTCTTGCGGCCCTTGATAGCCCCCACAGCCCCTAGGGTGCCACCAGCCACCCCACCAGCGATCCGCCTGCCCTGAGGCCCGAACGCGGCCCTGGCAGCCTTGCCTGGGGTGATGTCGTAGTGACGGGCAGCACCAGCCAGCCGCCGCACGTTCTGTGGGCCACTCTTGGCACTTGTAGGCTCACGAAGTGTCTCGTTGAACCTACGAGCACCTGCCTCTGCTGCCGCCTTAGGCTTTCCTTGCCAACCTTCCCCAGCCTTCTTCGGGTCTTGGTACGCAGGGTTCGCTTTGATGTCACCGCCTTCTTTGGCAGTCCTAGCGCCAGTGGAATGTGACAACTCATCAAGAGCCTGCCCAACAGTCTGCGAGTCAGGTAGATGACGCTTGACTGGATCAATAATAGGTCGCAAATGATCGCCAGCACGCTTCAGACGATCCTTAAGCGGCACTTTGCCTTGTGCGTTTGGAGAAGTGCCTGACATTTTGCGCCCCTTGAGGTAGGAAGTAGAAGGAGTTGCTTGCTGAGTAGTAACAGTAGTGCCGCCAGCCTTAGAGTGCAGTCGCCTGCTGGGGTTACCCATGAATGCTGGTGTCTTCTTGGGAGTTGCAGTCGTCTGCGTCTTGTAACTAGCAGTCTTCTTCGGCGGTGCAGTTCCAGTGCGACTAACTGCTGGCTTCCTGATCAACTTGAACTTAGGGTTCTGCGTTGTTCCAGTGGAGTCACGCAGGATAGCGTTTTTAGACTTAGTGCTGTTGGGCAGATGCTTCTTAGAGCGTGCTGCTCGTCGTTTGTTCTTATCGGTAATCTTTGCGTCAGCATCAAGTCTGCCAGCAGTCACATCAGGCGCTTTAGGTGTAGAAGCATGTCGATCAGCGTTATGCTTTCCACCGCGCCTCAGATTGTCCTGAGCAATCGTTTTCGCCTCATCTGGCTTCAACTTCTTGTCAGCGCCAGTAATGGAGTAGTACTCTCCAGTTGCGCGATCATATGCCTTGGAAATCACTTCGATATCTCCTTCAGAGACTCTGTGTAGTCATCGCTGGAGACAATGATCGTGTTGACGGTATTGCCCCGAGTCTCTTCGCCCAACTGAAGCAGTCGTGCCCTGTGACCCATGATCTTCAGAACTGAGTCCACAGCCTTGAGGTCACCACCTACAGCCATACCCCACACAGCACTCTGGAGAGCGTCAAGACGGTCCAACTCAAGACCAACAACCTCACGCCGCATGTCCTCAGTAGCCACATGGACTGCCTTGGCAATCAGATTGTCTACTTCACGCTTGGCTTTGGTGGGGTTAGGGTAGCGAAGACTATTGGCGATAGAGGCCCAACTCTCACCAGACAGGCGCTTCTGGTAGGCGCGGTAAGCCTGATCCTCCTTCGACTGAATGTTGTCGATGGGGATGAGTTCGCCGTCACTCATCGTCGCCTCCACTTGAAACCCTCTTTGAGTACAGTATCCACCACCCGATCAAGTTCCCATTCGCCTGATGCGATGTCACTCCGCATCTGCTCTCTACTACGCGCTGATGTTCCCGCCCATATCCCGTACTCTTCTGGCTGCGTGATTGCGTGTGTTAGGCATTCTCTTGATACAGGGCATGAGATGCAGAACTTACGCGCTTCTCTGAGACTGCTGGGACTTTCCTCTGAACCGAAGAATGTCTCATCGCCTTTCTGGAAGCATTTCGAGTCGAACCACCAACTCGGGAAGAACTTGGTGATATCAAGTTCCTTAAGCAAATGTCTTCCCAAGCCCGTAAAGCCGGATACAAGTCGCATCTACGTGATCCTGTCTCTTAGTACGCTCATGGAGCACGGGATGTATTTCTTGGAGCCATTGTGCTGCGTCTTCCTTCTTGGCGTTTCCTTTTCCCACAGTTCCCTTCTTCCACGAAGAGACAGGTACTAACTCTCCATTAAGAACAGAGAGGACAACGCCGCATACTTGTGCGATCTGCAAGGATGTTCTCAGGTTCCTTGCTCCTGCTACTACAGGTTCCTCAACGTAAGCATAGACTTCGTTCTTGATGAAGTTGAGGTTGAGTTTGTCTGCAAGGAATTGCAACTCTTTAGCACGGTCACCTTTGGTTGCTTCAATAGACCAACAGTATGTGTCAGTTGCGATGTGTATTGACCGGACTCCCAGATCAACGCCAATGATCTTCACAGGGATTCATACCACGGTTGACAAAGGTAATCGTCGTGTCGTTTAGTGAAGTCGCGAGTGTTACCGCACTCGCACTTTCTCTCGTTACTCCTCATCATCAAGAAGTTGAGATAGAGCGCAGCAGCCAGCAATATAACAAGTGCTGCTACTTCCATGCCCTGACAATAACCAAAAGTAACTAGATTGTCACGGTCCTAACAACTTTTTGGTGTTGATTTTCCCAGGATCAACGTGGTCGTTCCCTGGACAAGAACGGTGAGTAGTGTGGCCGCTCTTCTCCCACTCATGCTTTGAACGTCCATTGTCCAGATTGAACTTACGTGGAATGTTCCAGTCGTCCAGCCATTCCATCAAGTCTCTGCGACCATACATAGGTGACTTGACCAACGGCTTCTTCTTAGCCCTGCCAATCACACAAATCTGAATACGAACCTTTCCGTGCCTGTTCGTACCGTATTGGTCGTTGTCGGCATTCTCCAGCGCTCTTGCGCCTTCATGTGGCGAGAAGATTTGGATGAACCTCTTACGTGGGTTCTTCTCATACCCATCCCAGATGATGTGGTACTGAGAGCCTTGGTCCTGTACCCAGTCAGCGACAATCTCAATAGAGCCAGGATCAGACTCAGAGGTATGCCAGACGGCACAACGCTCGTTTCCTGGCCCCATCAAACCAGCAGGAGATGTTGGTGTGAACTTATGAGCCTGCGGCATCAGGTTACGAGGACGACGCTGGCTATCACCCCTGAGGATGGTAGGCATAGGGTTGCCTCTCCTCCAGATGCCATTCTTCTCGTACTCAACGCTGTAGTAGACCCGCCTACCCGTCGCATGACCAATACGGGCACCAGGGAACGGAGCACGCTTACGACCAAGACGAACATTCTTCAGGATGTGCCTGAGATGCCCGTCAAAGATCACCACAGCACCATCAATGACATCCATGTGCCCAGTGGCAGGAGCGTAGACGTATGAGCCTTTACTGGTAACGAAAGCGAGTTCGTCGTACTTGAATGTACGGCGCTTAGGCTCTGAGTACGGAACAGGTGATGTCACGGTGCATCCAATCGCTGTGCTTGCAACAACTGCTCTTGAGTCAGTCGCCGCGATCCAAGTTCTGCCACCTTCTTAGACAATTCTATGAAGGAGCGCAACTCTCCGGTCCTGAACTTGTAGTAAGGGGAACCCTTGACGATATCCCCTTCACGCTCACCAGCGTGGATACGAGCATCAATCTCCTGCGCTCTTGCGTAGTACGCAGTGCCAATCTCAGCCATAGCCAGATAAGGAGATTCAATAGGTGCAGGCACTCTTCCCAAGAGAACGTCCATCATGCCTGTAATCTCTTCCCACAACTCATCGACTGTAGGAAGACCAAGCCCTACCGGGACACTGGAGAGTTTGTGCCCGAACTGAACATCACGCTCAGTGGGTCGTCTGATCTGAAGCATACTTCGTCCACCACCTTGACTTGCTTTCCAGACACACACTGCAATAGATGTTGGTTCCCAGCACCCAATGGCATCTGTCGCACTTAGTTGTCTTAGTCATTTGACTTTCAATCTCCTGTATCAAGTAGTCGAGTCTCCGCGCGGTCCAGCACAAGACCCAACGGCACAGGGTTATCCCCCGACAGCCATAGGCGAGACTCCGCGATCAGGTCGAGCAGGATGATCCGATGAAGGGCGTGGTTCTCGCGCTCATGGACTGACACTGGCCAGTCCGGGTCGATGCCGAACAGGTCCACCCACTTCGGTTTCTCGTCGTCACTCACCTTGCACCTCCCGCAGTCGGGCTTCCGCGCGGTCGAGATGCATGGCTGTAGCACACGGGACTCCAACTTGCTGATCGACTGGTATCGCTTGTAGTGGCTATTGCATAGATCGCGCGGGTCGGCGATGGTGAGGCAGATCAGGGGCAGGTCGGACTGGCAGGCGACGCACCGCTCGCGAGCCAGCGCGTCCCGTTTCCGGTTGTTCCACTCATCGAAGCGGTGCACGGCGTACAGGCCCGCCGCAACGAACAACGCAAGACCGATGAGGCTTGCGGCGGTGATCAGGACCGTCTCGACGATGTCACTCACCCCCGCTCACCTCCCGCGCAGTGGACATGTGCCGCTCGCAGACGGGGTACGGGACAGCGCCGAAGATCCGATATCCGGCAGCGGGCCGCAGGCAAGGCCACGGCTCCTCCACCTCAGGGTGGAACATCAGGAAGCGGCAGCGCTCACTCATCGCCGCTGATCTCCCGCAGTCGGGCTTCCGCGCGGTCGGCGGCGAGTTCGCCCGGTGCGTCGCAGCACACGTCACAGGCCGCAGGCATCGCCCGCAGTTCCGTGAGCAGGTCGGTCAGGATCGCCCTCAAGTCGCGGTTCTCCTCAACCGTGGCCGCGATCTCATCGTGGGTGATTGCCCACCCTGGCGAGAGTTTCACCGGGATGACATCAGGATCGCTGCTGCTGGAGAACACGGTCCCTGGTGGCGTACGTGGTCCGAAGTAGTCACTCATCGTTCAGTCCTTTCAGTCGGGCTTCCGCGCGGTCAGTCGCCCGCCCTCGTTGTCTGTGGTCGGGAAACTGGGTGCGGTCCTCAGTCCATATCGCCTCCGCTTCCGTGTTGGAATGCGGCCAGCCTGTGTGCGGCCCACCACCGAGCACTTCCGTGTCGCACTCGTAGTGCTTCCCGGCGATGTTGATGGCGGCGGGACAACGCCATTTCTGCTCACTCATCAGTCAGTCCTTTCAGTCGGGCTTCCGCGCGGTCGAGATGCATGGCTGTAGCACACGGGCACACCTGATAGACGCAGGTTTGGCAGCGGATTTTCCCGTCACCGTTCAGCAGCCCGGAGGCCGGTTCCCCTTGGTGGTGTGCCCGCAGATCGGCAATCAGTTCCGCCACGATGAAGCCGTACTTCACCACGCGTAGTTCGGCGGCGCATACCGGGTGGACGAGGTAGCACTCATCCCAGTGTTCGTCGCGTTCCAGCCGATTCGCTTCCCGAACCCCCGACTTGAAGCCATCGTCGTATCCCTCGTCGTAGTCACTCATCCCGGTCACCGCCGTTTTGTTCATTGTCGCGTGCGTCACTCATCGTTTCTCATCCCGCTTCCACATATCCGACTCGTACTCCAACTTGCTGATCGACCGGTATCGCTTGTTGTGGCTATTGCATAGATCGCGCGGGTCGGCGATGGTGAGGCAGATCAGGGGCAGGTCGGACTGGCAGGCGACGCAATGCTCGCGAGCCAGCGCGTCCCGTTTCTGGTCGTCCCACTGATCCAAGCGATGAGCCGCGTAAATGATCACCGCAGTCAGCGTGACCATCACGGCGAGGACGGAGGCAAATACCAGGAACCCCTCGATGACATCACTCATCGCCGCTCACCTCCCGCAGTCGGGCTTCCGCGCGGTCGGCGGCGAGTTCGCCCGGTGCGTCGCAGCACACGTCACAGGCCGCAGGCATCGCCCGCAGGTCCGCGATCAGGTCCAGCAGGATGCGCTCGGGTGTGTCACTGATCTGGTCGGCACTGGCGTCGCTTAGGAGAGCGAGCAACCTGTCGCGGTCGGCGGGTTCTAGTTGCCCTTCGCAGTCGGCCACCTCTACTGCGTCGTGCAGGACTTCCAAGTCCCATCTCGTGAGCGTCAGCGTTACCCGCTGCTGTCGCGCCCTCTCGCGCCGTTGCCGCTCGCGCCGTAGCCAGTCTTGGAATGACGCGGCAGCTTTGCGCTGGGCCACCTTAGTTCGACCTGTCCGACTCATGCTGTCTCCTCCCGCTCCACGGCCAGGCTCATCTGCTGCACGGCCAGGTCGATGACAGCGTTGTCCATCCCGCGGTGACACCTGATGCACATGGGGTGATAGCGGTCGTAGTCAGCCGAGTACGTGACCCGTGAACGTCCCTCCACCCAGTCGGTCAGTGGATGTGGGTCGGTGTGGTCGTAGGCCCACTCC
>RRZU010018280.1_pt1 | contig 39823 bp, 32 predicted proteins | sample 2165561 | NCBI WGS metagenome assembly RRZU01 (sample SAMN10456909, study PRJNA506462) | wastewater metagenome | isolation source: wastewater sludge | place: USA: Moscow, Idaho | reverse complement strand
GTCCCCCGCACCGCTGGTCGAAGGGCTGGTCGCCGCGGTGGTGACGGCGGCCGCCGGGGGCTCGCTCGACGACGTGGACGCCGAGGCACGAGCCGGGATCTTGGCCAAGAAGCAACACATCGGTGGCGAGGACGCCGCCAGTGTCGAGGCTCCAGCGGTGGCCGGTGACAAGTTGACGGCGCGCCTGACCGCTCCTTCCCCCCACGGCCTGCATGCCCGCCCGGCGGCCGCGCTGGTCGGCAGTCTGCGGGGACTGGATGCGACCGTGCGGATCTTGAACCTCGCAACGGGTTCGTCTTCGTCGGCGCGTAGCGTGACGCAGGTGGCGGCTCTCGGAGCGCTGGCAGGCGATGCGCTTGTCGTGGAGGCGTCCGGACCCGATGCAGCGCAGGCCCTGGCAAACCTCGCCGAGCTGGCCGCCGCCAACTTCGGTGATCCGATGGACGATCAGCCACCCACCACGCAGGCCCCGGAGGCAGAGCTCGTGGCAACTGTCGCTCCCGAGGCCACCGGGACGGACATGGCTGTCGGGCCCGCCCATCGCGCGAGCGGCGATGTGGACACCACCGGGTACGAGATCGCCGACACGGCCACCGAATTGGCCCGCAGCACCGCAGCTCACGGGGAGGTCATGGCCTACCTCGGCCGCTACAGCGACGCGGCGATCTTCGTCGCTCAGGCTGCCATGCTGGACGATCCCGAACTGATGGCCTCGGTCCATTCCGTCATCACAACGGGTGTCGGCGCACCTGCCGCATGGCAAGCGGAGTGCCGCGCGTTGGCGCAGAAGTTCGAGGCGCTGTCCACCGCGTACTTCCGCGAGCGCGCCACCGACGTGCGCAGCATCGAACGGTTGATGCTCCTCGCGCTCACCGGGCAGCCGCTCGTCCCACCGAACCCGACGAAGCCGTCCATCGTCATCCTCAACGAGTTGGACGCCGCCACCGCCCAGGCGGCCGACCCCAGCCTTGTCTTGGGGTTCGTGACGCTCACAGGCGGACGCACCGGCCACGGGATCCTCGTCGCGACGAGCCGCGGTATCCCCGTCGTGGCCGGAGTACCGTCCGCCGCGCAGGTCCGTACCGGTGATCTCGTCGCCTTGGACGCGCAGGAGAACTCGCTGTTGGTCAACCCCGACGACGAGGCCCTCGAGACCTGGCACCGCCGATCGAAGGAGCGCCAGCGCCTTCACGACGACGCGCTGGTCCACGCCCACGAGCCCGCACGCACTCAGTCCGGTCGGCGCATCATGGTGGAGGCGAACGTCGCCTCCGTGGGCGATGCCGCGACGGCCCGCTTCAATGGCGCGGAGGGCTCCGGGGTAGTCCGAACCGAGATCTTGTTTGCCGATCATCTGCTCGCCCCCAGCACCGCAGAACAGGCTCGTGCCTACACGGCCATCGGCGAGGCGCTCGGCGGAGCGATGATGACGATCCGCACGTGGGATGTGGGTGGGGACAAGCCCCTACCCTTCCTGCAACAAGGACACGAGGCGAACCCGTTCTTGGGTGAGCGCGGTGTGCGCACCATGCGACGATTCCCGGAGTTGTTCCGCGACCAGTTGGCGGCCATCGCTGTCGCGTCGGCCGCGACCCCGGCGCGCGTCTTGATCCCGATGGTGACCGAGGCAGACGAGGTCCGCTGGGTGCGGCGTCAGATCGCCATCGTTGCGGAGGAGTTCCCACAGGCGCACGATCTGCCCGTCGGCGTCATGGTGGAGGTACCCGCCGTCGCCGTCCGCGCGCACGACTTCCGCTCACTCGTCGACTTCGTGAGCGTCGGCACGAACGATCTGACCCAGTACACGCTGGCCGCTGATCGCGGGAATGCGGCTGTCGCCCGGTTGGCCTTGGAGGCGCATCCGGCCATCTTCGACTTGATCGAGGCGACCTGCCGCGGTCTGGGCGACGACATCCCGGTCGGTGTGTGCGGTGACCTCGCCAGTGACCCGATCTACACCCAGCGCCTGATCGAGTGCGGAGTCAGCGAGTTGAGTGTTCAGCCCATGCAGGTCCCACTCATCAAGCAGGCCGTGCGATCCGCACCGTGATGGACGGCCGCCCCACCAGGGTCGGCGTCAGATCAGCGGACGGACAGGGGGCAAGATGCCGTCTTCGATGGCGCGCCGCAGCAGGTCGAGCTTGTTGTTGGCGGGCCGGTTGGCTTGCGTGTACTTGACCCGGATGCGCTTGAGGTACTCCTTGACCGAGTTCTCGGTGATGTACAGCCGACGGGCAATCTGGGGAATCTCCAGGCCCCCCGCGTACAGCGACAGCACCTCCTTCTCGCGCGCGCCGAGGTTGGCCTCCACGTAGGGGGCGTCGCCCTCGATGGCGGCGAGCACCTCTTGGGAGATGACCATCTGACCCTTGGCGACGAGCAGGATTCCTGCGGCCATCTGCGCCAACGGCTCGGCCTTGCGGCACACCCCGTGCGCGCCCCCGGCCAGAGCCCGGCGCAGCGCGCGGGGGTTGTCGGCGATGGAGTAAATCAGGACCTTGTACCCGGCCTCGATCAGCGCCTCGGTGTTCTCCTTCGGATCGGTCCGATCCCCCAACTGCAGGTCCAGCAACACGACCTGCGCTCGGCTGCGCATACCCAAGAAGCCCTCGACGGTGCTGGCTCCGGGCACGATGGTGATGCGGGGCTCTCGCTCGAGCGCCCCGGCGATTCCGTGCCGAATGGCCTCGTGGTCGTCAATGACCGCTGCCTTGATCGGCATCACGTCGCTCACGTGCGCGTCACCCGTCCTTCTTCGTCGATCGAAATGAGTGTATGACCCTCTCCTGAGTCCGTCATGATCGTGACTAGGTCGTGATATTCCGCGGGTGCCACCCGGGCCACGATTCGGCCGTGCGTGGCTGCCCGGGCGGCGGCCGCCAACTGCCGCAAGGCCTCCTGCCGGGCGCGGTCGGGTAGCGGACCCTCCCTGTTGTCGATCAAGGTGACGGACACGCCGCGCTGCCGGGCGGCCTCGACCGCCTCGGACACGGCCGGACTCACCAGGTTTCTCGCCGTGATCGAGTCGCGCAGCCTGGCTTCCAACCGGATGCACTGATCGCGTTCTGCCTGTGACAAAGGGACGTCGACTCGCGTCAGGCGCCGCAGCATCGGCTCGACGTACGACCGGACCCCGGCCATCCACACGTCGCGTCGCAGGAGGGCCGAGAACAGGCTGGCCGCCCGCGCCGCCGCCTCCTCGAACTCCAGGTGCGCCTGGTTGACCTGGGCCTGGACGTGCGCCAGCCAACGCAGCAGGTAGTCCGCCAGCAGAACCGTCAAGACCAACGCGGCCAGGGACAACATGTCGGACAGCGGAGCACCCGACGCGAGGATCGCGACGCCGCCGACACCAGCCATCAGTCCGACGGCGAACCAGGCGGCCAGTGAAGTCCCGCGTGCCCGCAGCCCGATGAGGACGACGGCCGCGAACAGAGTCCCGCTCGCGCTCCATCCCGCCGCGGTCGCTGCCTGCATCAAGCTCGCGCACGCCAGGAGCGCCGCCACGGTCACCTTCTCCGACGTGGACATGGGTGTCAGGACGCGCGGACCGAACACGACCGCACCGGCGACGCACAAGACGCCCATCGTCAGCCACCCAAAAACGCTGCCGACCAGGGCCGCGTTGACGATGCCGAGAACGGCCATCAGGGCGACCTGAAGTCTGCCGATCCACACGAGGCCGTCGACGTCGAGCAACTGGGCGAAGGTGCCGGGGTTAGCCGCCGTGGGTACCCGGGTTCGTCCGTCGCTCTCGGCCGACCCCGTCCAGGCGATGTGAACGACCGTCCCGTGCCCCGGCGCCGAGCGGACGTTCGCTGTACCGCCGACGCTGCGCATCCGCTCCCGCAAGGCGAGGCGGACACCCAGGCGACGCTCCGGAACGTCCGCCGGGTTGTATCCGATGCCGTCGTCGCTGACGGCGAGGTCGACCTGCGCAGCGTCGTCATCCCCGGTAACGGCACCCGAAACGACGATGCGGGCCGCCGAGGCGTGTCGCACGGCGTTCCTCACAGCCTCCGCCACGGCGCGAGCGACCGCCTGACCGACTCGCCGAGGCAGAACCGCGCCCTGGTCGAACGTGAGGTCGACCGCCGCCCCGGACGAGGCCTCCGACACCATCCCCGTGACCAGCGCGGTCGTCTCAGCTGCGGTGAGTTGCTCCCCGGGGTCACCGACGTCGTGCAGGGTGAGGGCGTCCCAGGCGCCGCTGGCCATCTCTGCGACCCGATCCGGCGTCATGGTTTGCCGACCGGCGGCGGCCAGCGTGGTCATGACCCGGTCATGGACGAGCGCATCCAGGGTGCGCTGTTCGCGCTGCATGGACCCCCGGATCGCCGTCTGTTCAGCGACCGCAGCCGCCCGGTCCGTCGAGGCGTCGAGTTCTTCGGCCGCCCGATGCCCGACGCCGAGAGCCAGCGCCCAGCCAACGACCTGCGCCAACACGACGATGGACTCCTGCGACGCCTCCAGCACGCCGGCCGATCCACCGGCGGGATCGATGCGGACGAATCCCCACACGAGCGCAACCAGGGGCGCGGCCACCATGACCACCCACTGTTCGCGACTGGCCCACGACAAGGCCAGCACGGCCCCGCCGAGGATCGGCCACAGGAAGGGGGTGACGTGTGTGAGGGCCCCCGTCCAGGCCAAGGGCCACGACGCGATGGCCGCGAAGGTGGCCGCGGCAAAGACCAGTTGCGCGGCGGCACTGATTTCGAACCGCGTCGTCACAAAGAACATGACGATCGTTGAGACGGCGAGGATCACCGAGACGAGGACGAACCACGTGCGGTCGAGGTAAATGATGCTGTCGTACCCCAGCAGACCGGCCGCGACAAGGGACAACGCGACATAGAGGACCAGCGCACGGTTGACCGACAGCGCAAAGGCGCCAGTCGCCGAGTCCGTGCGGTCCATGATCCGCGATTGTGACACGGCCCGGCCACCGCTTGGGTGGCCGGGCCGCAGGTGCGAAGACGCAGATCAGTCGGTGACGGCGCGCGTCGCCTCGGACCCGTCCTTTTGAACGAACCGGTTGATGATCTCTTGGAGGTCCAGGCCCGTCGTGTTCTTCAGCAGTTCGGTGACCTGAACGACATTGTCGGTGACGTTCTTGGGCAGTTCGCCAGCGCCGTCGGTGGACACCACCGTGAGCTTGTCAATCGACGCCATGGGAGCAGCCACCTCCTTGGCGATCTGCGGGAGCACGCCGATCAGCATCTCCAAGACCGCGGCCTGGTTGTAGCGGGCGTAGGCGTCGGCACGCTTGTGCATGGCTTCAGCCTCTGCGTTGCCCGTCGCCAGGGTGGCTGCGGCCTTGGCCTCACCCTCGGCTTGGGTCGCCTCTGCCTCGGCCATACGGCGAGCCTTCTCACCGTTACCGGTCAGGCGCAGGCTCTCGGACTCGGCCTCGGCTCGTGCGATGGAGGCCATCTTCTCCGCCTCCGCCTTCGCGATGGACGCGCTGCGATTGGCCTGTGCTGCGGTTTCCACGCGGTACCGCTCGGCGTCGGCCGGGCGGCGAACCTCGGTGTCGAGCTGACGTTCCTTCAGCGCTGCCTGGCGGACGGCCACCTTCTCCTGTTCGGTGAGGATCGCCTGGTCCCGGTCGGCCTGCGCCAACGGTCCGGAGGCCGCGGCCTTGGCGGCTGCCGCATCGGTCTCGGCCTTGATCTCGGCCTGCTTCAGCATCAGTTCGCGGTGGGCGATGGCGATCTGCTGTTCGGCCGCAAGCCGCGACTGCTCGGCCGCCTGACGCGCTGCTGCCTCGGCGACCGCCGCGACCTGCCCCACACGGGCCGATTCGGGACGACCGAGGTCGGACAGGTAGGACCCGTCGTCGGTGATGTCTTGAATCTGGAAGGCATCGAGCACGAGCCCCTGACCGGTGAGGGAGGACTCGGATTCGTCGGCGACCCGCTGCGCGAAGGCCGCGCGGTCGCGAATGATCTGCTCGACCGACAAGGAGCCGACGATGGATCGCAGGGCGCCGGCGAGCGTCTCCTGCGTGAACGTCTCGACCTCCGCTTGCTGAGACAAGAACCGCTGAGCGGCCGCACGGATCGAATCCTCGTTGCCGCCGACCTTGACGATGGCGACGCCATCAAGATTCAGCTTGATGCCCTGGCCCGAGACGGCGCCACGGATCTGCACGGGGATGCGGCGGCTGGACAGGTCGAGGACGTGCAGGCGCTGCACAAACGGCACGACGAACACGCCGCCGCCCATGACGACCTTTTGGCCGGACAGGTCGGTCGAGATGAGGCCGGTCTCCGGATTGGTGACCTCTTTGCCCTTACGGCCGGTCACGATGTATGCCTCGTTGGGCCCGGCGACCTTGTATCGACTGACGATCAGCCAGCCGAGAAGGACGAACAGGACGACAAGCCCAATGATGGGAATGACGTATTCGGGAAAGTCAGGCATTGCTTCCTATCGGTATGTCGGGCGAACGCGAACAGACGTGGGGGATAAGACGTCGGTGACGGTGACCTCGGTTCCTTGCACGATCGGCACAGTGGAACGAGCGTTGAGTTTGTGCAGACTGCCCTGCGCGGAGATGCTGACCTCGCCGTACCCGTCTGACGGGATGTCGCTGATGACGGTGCCGACGGTGCCGACCAGCGACTCAGTCCGGTGCCCACCCTTGTCTCCCATGCTGCGCAGGCGGATGGTCAGGAAAGTCGTTGCGGCCCCGACGCCGAGACCAACGATGACGCCGGCGATGACGGAGGCCGTCATCGACCCTGTGACACCGAGCACGATGGCGGCGACGAAACCGAAGGCCCCGACGAATCCGGCGATCCCAGCTCCGGTGAACCACTCACCGCCGCCCAGGCCATCAAACAGGCCGTCGACATGGTCTCCGACGACAATCATGAGCAGGAGCAGGACAATCCCCACCCCACCGAGGGTCAAGAAGATCTCCATCACGCCTCCTGGCAATCCATCCTCCCCATGGTACGGCGGCAGAACGTCAACCAGAGCGATGGGTGTGCCTCTTTCGGCCTGACCGTCGAGACCGTGAGGGATCCTGGACTCATGGTGTGCCTGTGTCACGTGGTCCCTCCGTACGTCTTGTCGCGGCTCGCGCAGTCGGGGGAACCCGAGATGGCCGACTCAGCCAAGCGCACCCTGCGGCGAGACAGCCAGCTGAGAGCGGCGCGGCTCAGCCCGCCCCCGCCACCGTCGCGCGCCCTGGCACGCGCCACGACGGGTTCCCCGAAACGCGCCGTTTTCGACGCCGAAGGGGGCACTGGGTTGCCGGGCACCAAAGTCCGCGCTGAGGGCGATCCTGCGACGAGCGATGACTCGGTCAACAATGTGTTCGCCGGCTTCGGCGCGGTGTGGTCATTCTTTGACGATCTCTTTTCTCGCGACTCCATCGACGGTTCGGGACAGGAACTCGTCGGCACGGTCCACTACGGGACCGACTACGACAACGCCTTTTGGGACGGCACCCAGATGGTCTTCGGCGACGGCGATGGTGAAATTTTCGGCGATTTCACGGGGTCGCTGGACGTCATCGGCCACGAGCTCACGCACGGAATCATCGACCGCACGGCTGGCCTGACGTACAGCGGTCAGTCGGGTGCTTTGAACGAGTCGGTGTCAGACGTGTTCGGCGTGCTCGTCGAGCAGCACTCCCGCGACGTCGACGTCGCGGACGCCGACTGGCTCATCGGTGAGGAGCTGCTCCTGCCCGGCGTCCGTGGCACGGGTCTGCGCAACATGCTGCACCCGGGGACGGCCTACGACGATCCCCGGCTCGGTACCGACCCGCAACCGGGCTCGATGGACGGGTTCGTCGAAACCCCATCTGACAACGGGGGCGTGCACATCAACTCCGGCATCCCCAACAGGGCATTTGCGCACGCTGCCGTCGAGTCGCAAGGCAAGGCCTGGTTGACGGTGGGACCGGTCTGGTACGACGTGCTGACCGGCACCGACATCCGTCCCGATTGTGATTTCGCGACCTTCGCGGCGCTCACCGTCAATGCGTCCCGGGCTAGGCACGGCGGCGATCACACCATCACACGAGCCATCGCCGCCGCCTGGGCTCTGGTCGGGGTGGCCCCGGCGACCCTGCCGACCGTGACCGATCCCCCACCGCAGACCGGCGCCACACTCACCGTGACGCGCGCGGGTGGACTGGCGGGCATCGTCCGGCAGCGGACGGTCGCTCTCGATCAACTCCCGGAGGCCGACGCTTCCCAGTGGACCGCGCTGTTGGCGTCGCAGAGACTCGCGACCCTCACATCTCAAAGCGACGACCACGCAGACGCGTTTCGCTACGACGTGTCGACGCCGGATCGGCAGATTGCAAGTTCAGTTCCGGAATCCGCGCTGAGCCACGCCGAGCGTGAACTCCTGCGCCGCACCCTGCTGCAAGGCGGCTGATCGGCGACTGCGCTGGCTACGCCAGGATCGGGGCCCTCTGGGACCGCACCGGTCCGTGATCGCAGTGGCGCGGGCTTCCTGACGAGGGAGAGACGTCAGGCCAGCCCGCGCCACCGCGGCGATGAGCGCGCCATGGGTTGCGCAACTCGTTTCGCAGACTCCCGGTCGGGGCGGGAGGCTTCATTCCGTGGGGTGGGTCAAACCACCACCCCACGGAGGTCTAGGTAAGAGCTCGGCGAGGGATTCTGGCAATCGACTGCTGCGTGTTCGGGGATCCGGGGCGTCGCACGGCGAATAGGGCCGCAGTTGATGTCGCAATGGCCAGAAAACCTCTGCGGCGTGCCCTCCTCGGCGTCATGGTCGCCCCTTCCGTCTCGTCACGCGTCCGCGTGCAGTGATTGCCAGCCCTCGCCCCCCAAGCCTGAGCTCCTGTCACATAGAAGGACACGGACCCTCATGGTTTGTGACGCGCTCTCGCTCGAAACCGTGCCATCGGCGCAAGCAGTCGACCTCCGCGCGTCACACTTCAACGCAAAACTCCTTGTCACAACGGCCTTCTCCGTCACGATGGGGTCCGCAAGCCGACGCATTTCTCCCTGACTGCCAAGCACAAATACCTGTCGGGGCACGGTGTCACTCCGTCTTCCGGGCGGACGTTGCGGGGGGTACTCGTGCGGGTTTGCGCGGACCCCGGTCCAGGCAGGAACGAAGCACGTGAGGACTTGTCACCTGCCGGAGGGCTGGGCATCCTGGGTGGCCCCTGGGCCATCCGCCAGGAAGAAGGCTGTGAGCGCCCCCAACTCAGCAGGAAGGGCCACCTGATGCCCCCGCGTGCCCGACCTGAACCATTCAACCCAGAGCTGCGTGGGGCGCGCTGGTTACCGCACGTCCCCTACGGCCCGCGGACTCTTCGCTTCATGCGGCCGAAGCCGAAGCCCGCACCGTCGACTGCCAGCGTTCGGGGATCGATCGTCGATTTGGCTGGAGGACGCGGCCCGGTGTCCGCACGGGTCTTCCAGCCCGTTGGAGTGGCCGCCCCTCGACCCTTGTTCTTCTGGACCCACGGGGGCGGGCTCATCATCGGGAGTCCTCAGCAAGACGACCGGACCAACCTTGCGCTGGCCGCCGCCCTGGGCATCACCGTGATCGCGACGTCGTACCGCCTCGCCCCCGAAAACCCCGCTCCCGCGGCAATCGACGACGTCACCGCAGCCTTCGACGACGCCATGACGAGGGTCGAGGAGTTCGGCGTAGACCCGACGCGGGTCGCCATCGGTGGGGCGAGCGCAGGCGGTGGGCTGACGGCGTTACTGGCGCAGAGACTGCTGGACCGTGGCGGCGTGCAGCCCGTGCAGCAAGTACTGATCTATCCGATGCTCGACGATCGCACCACTCGTCGCCAAGACGTCGACGCCAGGCACATGCGAGGTTGGACCCCGCAGGCGAATCAATACGCCTGGACGTCCTACCTTGGGCGTCCCCCGGGAGGGGCGGACGTGGACCCGCGCATCGTCCCCGCGCGCCGTTCCGATCTCGCTGGCCTGCCGCCGGCCTGGATCGGCGTGGGCACCCTTGACCTCTTCTATGCCGAAGACCTCGACTACGCACACCGCCTCACCGCCGCCAACGTGTCGACCGACCTCGTCACCGTTCCGGGAGCGTTTCACGGCTTCGACGTCGCCTACGCGAAAACCCAGCTGGCCCAGGACTTCACGAGTTCCTGGCAACGTGCCCTCGCCGCTGCCTTCGCGCGCTAGGAGCGGCATCCGAGCGCAGCATCGATCCACGCCCAGCACGCAGAGACAGTGTGTGGCCGCGACTACGGTTGCCTCGTGACAGACCTCGCAACACCGCTGTCGGCCTGGTTTGCCGACAACGCGCGCGACCTCCCCTGGCGTCGGAGAGAATGCAGCGCGTGGGGCGTGATGGTCAGCGAGTTCATGCTCCAGCAGACTCCGGTGGCGCGCGTCATCGGTCCGTGGACGCAGTGGATGACCCGGTGGCCGACGCCTGACGACCTGGCCGGGGCCGCCGTGGCCGATGTCCTCACGCAGTGGGGCACCTTGGGGTACCCGCGCCGGGCGTTGTGGCTGCATCGCTGCGCGACGGCCATCCGCGATCAGCACGACGGAACCGTGCCGCGGGCAGTCGACGAGCTTCTGGCCCTGCCCGGCGTCGGTGCGTACACGGCGAGGGCGATCGCGGTTTTCGCCTACGGCGACCGACATCCGGTGGTCGACACCAACACGCGCAGGGTCCTCGCGCGTTGCCTCGCAGGACAGGCACAACCGGGGCCCGCCTCCGCCCAAGACCTGACGCTCATGGATGAGGTGCTGCCGTCGGACAGGCGCGCGTCGGTCGTCGTGAACGCAGCAGCCATGGAACTCGGGGCGGTCGTCTGCAAGGCCAGGAACCCGAGTTGCGACGACTGCCCGCTCGCGGACCGGTGCGCGTGGCACCTCGCCGGACACCCGGACACGGGTGACACGAGACCTCGCCAAGCACGCTACGAGGGCAGCGACCGCCAGGCGCGAGGCGCGCTGCTCCGATTGCTGCGCGAGGCGGACTCCGACGAGGTGGCGAATGCCGACCTGGCTCTCGCCTGGCCCGACGTCGCTCAGCGAGACCGGGCTGCGCGCACGCTCATCGCCGACGGTCTCGCCGAGGCGACACCGACAGGCCTGCGCCTGCCGTCGGGGTCGCGGACATAGCAAGCGGCCCCCTCGTGGGTTGAACCACAGAGTAGGGCCGCCGAATAACGATCGGAGTCTGTCAGATCTCCGGGATGAGGTCAGCGACGGAGTCGATGACCTGGTTGGGTCGGAACGGGAACTTTTCGATGTCTGCGGGCTTGGTTAGGCCCGTCATGACGAGAACGGTGTGCAGGCCAGCCTCCATACCCGCCACGATGTCGGTGTCCATGCGGTCACCGATCATGGCTGTGGTCTCAGAGTGGGCCTCGATGCGGTTCATCGCGGACCGGAACATCATCGGGTTTGGCTTGCCGACGATGTAGGGCTTGCGACCCGTTGCGGCGGTGATCATCGCGGCCACTGCACCCGCGGCGGGAAGGAGTCCCTCGCGGCTGGGTCCGGTGGTGTCGGGGTTGGTGCAGATGAACCGCGCCCCGTCGGACACCATGCGGACAGCCTTGGTGATCATCTCGAACGAGTAGGTGCGAGTCTCACCCAGGACGACCCAGTCGGGGTCCTGGTCGGTGAGGATGAACCCCGCCTCGTGAAGGGCGGTGGTCAACCCCGCCTCGCCGATCACGTACGCCGTCTTTTCCCCGGTTTGTTGTTCGAGGAAGGACGCGGTCGCCAACGCGGAGGTCCAGATGTTCTCTTCGGGAACATTGAGGCCGGAGCGCTGCAGGCGGGCGGCAAGGTCGCGGGGTGTGAAGATTGAGTTGTTCGTGAGTACCAAAAAGCGGCGCGACGTGTCGACCCATCGTGTGATGAGTTCGTTGGCGCCCGGCACAGCTTCGTTCTCGTGCACGAGTACACCGTCCATGTCGGTCAGGAAGCACTCGATGTCGCGGATCTTTCGCATGCCTCCAGTGTGACACTTTTTGTCATCACAACCAAAACTTATCCGCGTCGTGTTCTCTCTCGGCGCACACGCGGGCAGCGAGCGTTCTAGGCTGAGAAGCAGACCACCGACCGCAAGGGGGCGTGCGCGGTGGCAAAAACTCGCGCAACTCCCCGCGCGGCGATGAGCTTGTCTACACTTGGCTATACAAGTTAGGCACCGTATCGACTGCATCAAAGGAGCTGCCTCGCTATGCCAACGAGCTATACCGCATACGTCCGATCACTCGGTCTGCCGACCGTGCGTGGCGACGAGGAGTACGTCACCCGCATCCTCGATCAACAACTCGACCCTCAGCAGTACTCCGATCTCAAGGTCGCGGCCAAGCACCTGGGCGTCACCCAGGAGTTCAAGGACGTCGTCGACTACTTCAAGACCGAGGCCGGTCACACACCTGCTGGATTCCGCATCGAGTACAAACTCGAGACCGACGGCGTCTTGCTCGTCGACCTCGTCCGAGACATTTCCTATGACACCGACGGCCAGCCGCGGCCTACGGGCGTCTTGTACTCCGCGGACTCCGCCAACCCCTACGAGGTGGCTCCCATCTCGAGCCTGCTGGGCAACCTGACCTGCAACCCCGGAATCATCTACGACCTGTTCATAAACAATCCCAAAGCCAATGTCGGTGGTATCTACAAGACCCGCGACGAGGTCATGGCCGAAATCGGCAGGGTGCTCGGTCCGGGCTGCGACATCTCCGTCGAGCTCAACAACCCATTCGAGCAGGACTTCAACAAGATCCTCGAAGAGGCGGCAAAGTTCCGCGAAATGCTCTCGAAGTGGCGCGTCGTCATCAAGGTGCCGCACACCGGCCCCGTCAATGCCGACAACGTCGGGCAGCTTCTCGAGGGTGACGGTCACCTCGATGTCCGCTACTCGTCACCGGCCACCAAGGACGCGCTGGTCGGGCACAACCTGGCACTGAAGCTGCACCAGAACGACTACCGGGTGAACTTCACCTTGATGTTCGAGCCGTACCAGACGCGACTCGCATTGCAAGCTCGTCCGTACTTCATCAACTCGTTCATCCGCCACCGCCTGGTCGCCTCCGAGGCGATCGCCGGGTTCCTGCGCGCCTACGACGACAGCGGTAACGAGGCCGAGCTCGTCGCGATGCGGGCCTTCATGGCCAAGAACGACTACTACGCGGCGGGCGAAGAGGACATCGACCTCAAGACGGTCGTCGCCGACGCCCGCTGGCTGGTGAAGTACCGCGACTTCGACGGGGAGGGCTCCGACGGGTACGACGGCATGCGTCACAACTTGGAGGTCCTGCGCGACTGCAACATGCCCGACACCCGCCTCATCATCTGCTCGATGGAGGGGCCCACGATGTACCCCGACCTCGACAAGGTGCTCGCTGACCCGCGGTACTCCGACATGGCCGACCGTGTCGTCATCACCGCCGAACCCGGCTACCTGGCACGGTTCACGTCGACCAACCAGGTCGTGTCCTACCAGCGCCGCTTCATGCGGGCCGCTCAGGGCCAAAGCTGACTCACTAAACCGTTGCGGCCCGCAGAGGGAGTTTTCCTCTGCGGGCCGCAACGTTTGTGAGGAGGCTATTCGCGGGCGTCCACCAACTCAGCGATGCGACGCTGCAGGCTGGCGGCGTCGAGGCCGAGGGATTTCTGAATGTCGGTATACGGACCCGAGGCGATGTAGCTGTGCGGGACGCCGATCCGGTCGACAGGTGCCACGGCATCGCGGGCCAACAGTTCGGCGACGGCCCCGCCGAGACCACCGATCTCGTAGTGCTCCTCGATCGTGATGACGTGGCCGGTCTTTGCCGCTGATTCCAAGATGGCTTCCTGGTCGAGCGGCCACACCGTTCCCAGTCCCAGCACTTCAACGTCGAGCTCGTTGGCACGCAACGCGTCGACGGCGGTGAGGACGTCTGCCGCCACGTAGCCGGTGGTGACGACGGTGACCTTTGACCCGCTCCGCAGCTTGCGCGCCTTGCCGATCACGAACGGTTCGGGTTCGGCAATTTCTGGGATCGGTGAGTTGCCGATGCGCATATAGACGGGACCATCAAGTTCGAGCATCGCCTTGCAGGCGCCCCTGAGGTCGTCGGGATCCATCGGCGCGAGCACGGTCACGCCAGGGATCATCCGCGTGACCGCATAGTCCTCCAGGGAATGGTGCGTGGAGCCTAGGTCGGAGTACGTGAACCCGCCGTTGCGCCCAACGATCTTGACGTTCTGCCGCATGTACCCGATGTCGTTGCGGAACTGCTCGAAATTACGCAACGTGACGAACGGCGCAATGGCGCAGAACACAGGGATCTTGCCCGTCGTCGCGAACCCCGAGGCAACGCCGGTAACGCCTTGCTCCTCGATCCCGAACTCGAAGTATCGGTCGGGATGTTCCTTCATGAACGAACCGAACCCCGACGAACCTCCGGAGTCGGCAGACAAGATCACGATCCGGTCGTCAGCGGCCGCGATCTCGCTGACGGCTGCACCGAAGGTCTTGCGGGGATCGTGTCGGTCGCCGATCATGCGATCTCTCCTTCCAGCTCCGCGATCCGGGCCTCAATCTCGGCCTTCGCGGCTGCCAGCTCGTCCGGCTTGGGCTTCCAGTAATGCGACGGGACCGTGCCGGCGAGTCCCTGCAAACCCTGCGCCTTGGTCGTGTGCGCGATGATGACCGACGGTGTCACTCCGTCACGCGGCAGTTCGTCCAAGACGTCCAAGATGTGTTGCATGTCGTGGCCGTTGACCTCGTAGGTGTCCCACCCGAAGGCGGCAAACTTGCCGTTGATGGGCGACATGTCGGTCACCTCCTTGGTCGGTCCGCTGATCTGCAGCTTGTTCACGTCCACGAACACCACGAGGTTGTTCAACTTGTGGTGGTTGGCGATGACCGCCCCCTCCCAGTTGGATCCCTCGGGCAGTTCGCCGTCGCCCATGATCACGAACACGCGCGATGAGTAGCCCTGCTGTCGCAGGCCGAGTGCCATTCCGCATGCGATCGGCAGACCGTGTCCGAGAGCACCGGTGTTGGCCTCCACGCCCGGGAGCTTGTGCATGTCGGGGTGACCCGGCAGCTTGGTCTTGAAGTGACCGTAGGTGTCCAACACCTCGGGAGGGAAAAACCCCGCCTCGGCCAGCACGGCGTACTGGCCCATGGCCTTGTGCCCGGCCGAAAGAAGGAATCTGTCCCTCGCGGGGTCGGTGGGGTTGGCCGGGTCGATATTCATCTCGCGCAGGTACAGGGCCGTCATGATGGCGATGGCCGACAGCGCACCTCCGAGGTGACCCGAAGGCGTTGCCGACAGCATTCGCAAGACGTTGAGGCGTGCCTTTTCTGCGCGGACCTTGAGTTCAGCGACAGTCGGTGTCATGGGCTGCTCCTCCGCCGGTCCGCACGACTCCGACAACGCGTTTTGTAGGAGTCAGCGACCGACAAGTTCAGGTGGATTTCGTACCGACCACGCCCAACGCTGTGACGTGGCGATGCGAGTCCAGCCTACTTGTTTCGGCCTTGCGGCACCGGCGGAGTGCAGCTCCGCTGTTATCAATCCACGTAGTCGTTTGTCATAGATTTGGAGGCGTCCACATCGGTGGCGATCAGGCCCTGTGCACGCATGAACTTCGCCATGGCAGCGAACTGATCCTCACTCAGATGAGCGTTGGGGCCATCGTCGGCGGTGAACAACGGGATCGTTGCCTCCAGCGTCGCCTTTGCCGACTTACGAGCCTGGGCTGTCGACGAGTTCGGGATGTACTTCTCGCTGATCTCCAGGGTCTGTGTCGGATCGTCCACCGAGGCGGAAACGCCACGCGCCATTGCGGCGATGACGGCCTTCGTCAGCTCTGGGTTGTCCTCGGCATACTGCCGCGTCGTGATCAAGGACACGCTGACCAGAGGAACGTCCTTGCCGACCGTGAGGCTGCGCACGGGGAAACCCGCCTGCTCGAATGCGACGGCGTCGTTGTTGACGTAGCCGACAACCGCATCGACCTTGCCTGTCGTCAGCGCCGCCTGCTGCGTGTAGCCGATCTCAACGATGTTCACGTCCTTCTCGGTGAGGTTGGCCGAGGCGAGGAACGCCTGCAAACCGAACCAGGTCTCCCCATACTTTCCGGGAATGCCGATCTTCTTCCCCTTCAGGTCAGCGGCCGACTTGTAGGTCGATGACCCGGGCACGATGACGCGCACGGGGTATTCCCTGTAGTACGAGGCGATCGCGACCAGATCGCTGCCCTCCGAACGGGCCTGCATCATCTCGCCGGCGCCCGCCAGTACGAAGTTCTCGTCACCGGACAACAACGCGGTGAACAGGCCCTCGTTCGAGCCATGGTGGCGCAGCGTCACGTCGGCGCCCTCGTCACCGAAGTAGCCCTCGGAATCAGCCACATAGAACGGGGCGAACTGGATGTTGGGAATGTAGGTCAGACCGACCGTCGCCGATCCAGACGCCGATGGAGTCGGAGAGTTCGCCGCCGGGGCACAGCCGACGAGGGCGAGCGCGGCGAGACAGATCGCCAGCAGCTTCCATGTGGACACAGTGAGTGTTCCTTTCAGGTCAGATGACCAGTCGTCGTTCGATGGTGTGGATCACGGAGTAGACCCCCGAGGCGATCATGCAGAGCACGATGATGGACGAGAACATTCCGGTGGTGTCTACCGAGTCGCGTTGGACGGTCAGCAGCATTCCCAGCCCGCTGCCGCCCATGACCATTTCGCCAACGACCGCGCCCGTGATGGCGAGCGTGAACCCGTTGCGAAGGCCGGCCAGAGCAGAGGCAAGGGCGAGTGGCGCCTCGATCAGAATCAGCAGGCGAGCGCCCCCGGCACCGTCGAGGCGGGCCGCGCCGATGATGTCGTGAGGGACCTGACGCAGGCCGTGAACGGTCGAGATCAGGATCGGGAAGAACACCATCAGCGTGCACAGCGCCACGACCGCCCACAGGCCATAGCCGATCCACAAGACGAGCAACGGGGCCAGTGCGATGGCAGGAATGGCCTGGGTTGCGCCCAGGAATGGGTTGACCGCGGCGGCAGCAAACCGGGACTTGTAGATGATGATCGCCAGCGGCAGGGCAACGAGTGCGCCCGCCAGAGCGCCCAGTGCCGCTTCGAGCACCGTCAGTCCGATGTACGGCCAGATCTGTGGGGTGAACAGATCGGTTAGCAGGCGACCCGCGACGGACAGTGGATCGGGGAGGAAGTACGTCGGCACGTCACCCGAGGATGAGAGGACAGCCCACAGCACGAGGAGCACAACGCCCAGTGCGAGCGGTGCGGTCCAGGCCTGCAATCGTGACATTCGTCCCTCCGGTCGGGCACCGGGGACGTGCGGAACACACCGCAGGGGCGCGAGCATGCGCTCGCGCCTCGTGCTGCCTCCCATCCGGACTTTGACCGTCGGCCCTGGAATCTCACCAGGTCAGCCGCATCCACTAGGGATGCGGGTCGCGGGCTTTCACCGCCGGCTCGGAATTTCACCGACCCCGGAGCACGTTTGGGTTCACTATAACCCTCAGCTCGGGATGGAAACGAAGCCGTTCACTACGGGGAAACGAGCAGCGCCCGCGGGCAGAGCCGCGTGCTGCGGACCGCTGCCATCCGGCGCCCGCCGATGAGCGACGGGCACCGGGTGGTGGCTGGCGGCGACGAAGGAGCGAGCGGATTGGTACCGCCAGCCCCGTTCAGACGAGGATCCGTAATGGCGCCTCGACGAACGACTTGAAAACACCCAGCCAGCGCGCGGCCATCACACCGTCGACGGGCCGGTGGTCCACCGACAGAACAACCTTGAGGATGTTCTTCACGACGACCTCCCCGTCGCGAACGACGGGCGTGGGCGTCGCAGCCCCCACGGCGAGAATGGCTGCCTGCGGCGGGTTGATGATGGCCGCGAACTCCTCGATACCGAACATGCCGAGGTTGGTCACGGTCATCGTGCCTCCCGTGAGCTCGGACGCCTGGAGCTTGTTGTCGCCTGCGCGGCGGGCCAGGTCGGAGATGGTCGAACTCAGCTCGCTCAGGGACAGCCGATCGGCGCCTCGAACAACGGGCGTGGTCAAGCCCCGGTCGGTTTGAATGGCGACGGAGACGTCCACATCGGCGAACTGCCGCACCGCGTCGTCCGTCCACACGACGTTCATCTGTGGGAACGCCGCGAGAGCCTTGGCGACGGCAGCCACGATCAGGTCGTTGACGGACACCTTGATGTCGCCGGGAGCGTTGATCTGCGCGCGGAGGTCCAAGAGCGCGTCGACATCCAAGCTGGCCTTGAGGTAGAAGTGCGGCGCTGTGGCCTTGCTCTCCACGAGGCGCGAGGCAATGGCCCTGCGCATCTTGGAATGCGGGGTGTCGACGAACCGTCCGTCGGCGGCATGGGTCGGTGCAGACGGGGGCGCGACCGCCGCGACGGGGCCGGGGACGGGCGCCGGTGCCTGGGTCGCACTCGCCCTGGCCTTCTCGACGTCGGCTCGCACAACCCGACCGTTGGGACCCGTTCCCGGGATGTCCTCGATTCGCAGGCCAGCCTCGGCAGCCAACCTCCGCGCCAGAGGCGAACTGAAGACGCGGGTGCGCCCCTGTGCAGGTGCGGCCGCCGCGGCCGTTTCGCTATCCGGTTCGACAGTCGGCTGTTCGGCGGCGGGCGGTTCGGGCTGAGCCTCGGCACCCGCGGACCCTCCGAGGTCGCTGAGCAGCTTCTGCCCCGCGGAATCGTCATCGCCCTCGCCCAGCAAGACCGCGATGGGGTCACCCACGACAACGGTGTCCCCCGCCGTCGCCAGCAGAGCGAACACCACGCAATCGCTCTCGGCGTTGACGTCGACATTTGCCTTGTCCGTCTCGACGGCACACAGGGCCGAGCCCTCAGAAACGGCATCGCCGACAGCAACGAACCACTCACCGAGCACGGCCTCATCGGCGTCGGCGGACACTCCGGGCATTCTCAGATAGGTAGCCATCTCGATCCCCCCGTCGCTCAGAACGCCTTGAGGGCGTCGATGACGTCTTCGGTCTGCGCCAAGGCGGCGTACTCGAGCACCTTGGAGATGCTGGGCGACGCCTCTCCGCCGCTGACCCGTTCGATGGGGGCGTCCAGCCAGTCGAAGCACCGCCGCTGAATCGCGTCACCGAGCCAGGCGCCATAGCTGGTCTGTTCGGAACCCTGCTCGACGATGAGCACTCTGTTGGTCTTTCGGATCGACGCCTCGATCGTGTCCCAGTCCAGCGAGGCGTGATCGAGCCAGCGCAGGTCGATGACCTCGGCGTCGACACCCGACTGCTCGGCGGCGTCCACGCAACGCTGCACCATGGACAGGTACGAGATGACGGTCACGGCCGATCCCGTCCGGCGCACGGCCGCCTTCCCCACGGGGATGCAGAAATCGAAATCGGTCGTCGGCACCGGTCCGACCATGCGGTACAGGTCGGCGTCGTGCTCGAGGATCGCGACCGGGTCCTTCAGACGCATGGTCGTGTTGAGCATTCCGACGTAGTCCAGCGGCGTCGACGGCGCAATGATCCGCCACCCGGCCGAGGTCGCGAACATCCCGGCGGGGTCCATCGAATGCTGTGAGCCGTACCCGGTATCCGTGCCGATCTTGATCCGCATGGCCATGGCGATGTCATGGTCGCCGCCGAACATGTGGCGCGCCTTGCCGATCTGGTTGAACAGCTGGTCCGCGGCGACCCAGATGAAGTCGCCGTACATCAGTTCGACGACCGGGTAGAAGCGTCCGTCCAGCGCGATGCCCCCGGCGAACCCGGAGAAGGCGTTCTCGGAGATCGGGGTGCCGATGACGCGTCCAGGGAAGTCCTCCGCGAGCCCGCGGGTTGCCCCGCGCGAACCGCCGTTGAGCTTGTGGATGTCCTCGCCGAGGGTCAAGACGTGATCGTCGGTGCGCATCCGATGCCTCAGCGCATCGGCAATGACGTCCAGGAACCGCTTGTCCTCCAACTCATCGGGCGCGAAGTCCGACGCCTCCTTGTAGGTCGCTCCGTCGAGTCGCGCTAGGTCTCCGCGGATGCCGACGTCGATGAAGCTCGTGTCGGGCCACAACTCGTTGCGGATCCGCTTGGAACCGGGCTTCCCGTCGGGGTCGGGTTCGGTGATCTCGGCGGACACCTCGCCCATCGTCTTCTTCGCCAGCTTGCGGGCAGCCTTGCACTCGTCGGCCGTGAGGATCTCGCGCTGGACCAGCCAGTGCTCGACCTGTTCGATCGAGTCACGCTTGCGCCAGTCGGTCTCTTCTTCCTTGGTGCGGTAGCCGAAGGCGCTGCCGGGGAAGGGACCGTTGTGGTGCAGGTAGCGGTAGGTGACGGCCTCGACGAGGGTCCCTCCCCCGCCGTTGCGCATGTAGCTGACCGCCTGTTCGGTCGCGAGGTACAAGGCGAGCACGTCGATCCCGTCGACCCTCCATGAGGGAAGTCCGAACCCGGGTCCGCGAGCCGACAGCCGCGGGTCGCCGGTGGCCTCCTCGACGCTGGTCGAGACGGCGTACTGGTTGTTTTCGATGAAGAAGCAGACGGGCAATGTCCAGGCCGACCCGAGGTTGTACGACTCCAGGGCCGAGCCGATGTTCGCGGCACCGTCACCGAAGTACGTGACGGCGACGTTGTCGGTTCCGGCTGCCTTGTGCGCCCACGCGAACCCGGTCGCAAAGGGAACCTGCCCGCCGACCAGGGCGTTGGTTCCCATGGCGCCAGCCTCCTTCCACTGCAAGTGCATGGACCCGCCACGCCCTCGGCAGTAGCCAGCCTTGAGGCCAGCGATCTCGCTCATCGCGCGATAGATCACTTCGCGGACCGCCGGCGTGTACTCCTGCAGGGGGTCCATGCCGTCGGGAGAGACGTAGCCCAGGGCCTTCGCCAGGAACTGATGGTGCCCGCGGTGGGAACCGTTGACCTGGTCGGCGGCGACAAGCGTCAGCCCCGAGCCGACGGCGACGGCCTCTTGGCCGATGCTGGAGTGCGCGGGTCCGTTGATGAGCTTCTGGCTGGCCAGGTCGAGCACCTCTTCCTCGAAGGCTCGAATCAGATGCAATTGCGCCAGCATGGTCCGCAGCAGAGCCGGATCGGCAGACAGCCAATCCTCGTCCGTCGTTCGAAGCTCCACCCACGGTGCAGACGCGGAAAGTGGCGTGATGTCCGGCATTGAACTCCCCATCGAATTATTTGCTACTCATGCCAGGCGCAACGCAGCCAGAAGATTACTTGTCTATACCACCATATACAGGTACGTGCGCTCACTTTGAGGCTAGAGTCCTTCAGGCATGCGGGTCAAGCCTCCACCGGGCATCCCACACATGTTGTGTACGCTCGGGGCGTTCGCCAGAAGCCGTACTGAGACCAGGTGACCCATGACTTCCTTGCTGGACCGTGACAGCGCGACCCCGCTGTACGCGCAGCTGTCGGAGATCTTGCGTCGGAAGATTCTGTCCAACGAGTGGAAGCCTTCACAAAAGATTCCCTCAGAGAACGAACTCAACCATATCTACGGTGTGAGCCGCATGACGGCCCGTCAGGTCATTACTCAACTCGCGAACGAGGGACTCGTCTTTCGGGTCCAGGGCAAGGGGACCTTCGTCGCCCCCGAGAAAATCAAGACACGGCCGCCGGTTGGTTACCAGGGCATACGCCGACAGCTCGAACAGCAGGGCTATCGGGCCGAGACGCGCCTCCTGTCTCGAGAGATCGTCCCCGCGTCCGGCAGCACCACCGAGGCGCTGCGCATCGACGCCAACTCCCCGGTCTACGTGATCAAACGACTCCGGTTGGCCGACGGCGAGCCGATCAGCCTGCACACGTCCGAGGTACCTCAGGCGCTGGCTCCTGGCCTCGAGGACGTCGACGTCATCGACGTCCAGTTGTGCGTCGCCCTGGCCGAGCACTACGGACTGCTGATGGCCTCGGTCGACGAGACGCTGGAGATCACCACCGCCACCTCCAGCGAGGCCCGCGCGCTGCAATTGCCCCGCCACAGCCCACTGTTGTTGTTGACACAGACCATCAGCGCCGCCAACGGCACCATCTTCGAGCGTTCGAAGATCGTCTTCCGTGGCGACAAGATTCGCCTGCAGTTCAACTACACCGCCGACTGAATCCAGCGTCGCACTCTCGCGCGACGCGGCTTGTCAGGTTCCCTGCAGGACCAGTTCGAGGCTGTCGACGCTGATGAGACCGTCGGCATCTCGCAGATCCCGGCCCTCCTTGACCTGAACCGGGATGCCCGGATCGCCCAAGGAATCCACGACGGTTTCGGCGTAGGGGAACTCCTCGTTCCCGGTAAACGAGCTCAAGGTCACGATATGCCGCAGCCCCGCGGCGTGCGCGGCCGTCGCACCCACAGCCGAGTCCTCCACCACGACCGTGGTTGCGGGGTCTAGTCCGAGTTCGGACACGGCCAACAGGTAGATGTCGGGCGCAGGCTTCTTGGCGGGAACGACGTCGCCTGCGAACACCCCGGACAACTGTTCGAGGTCCTCGGGGTCCAGCACCGAGCGCAACACCGACCGGGCAGACTGCGGGGCAGTGGTTGTCGCCACCGCGACGATCCATCCGGCAGCAAGGGCCTGTTTGACGAGTCGGCGAATGCCGGGGCGTTCGGGGACTTCACCGCCGTCGACCATCTCGACGTAGATCTCGGTCTTGCGTCGGTGAATGGCAGCAGCCGCGGCGTCGATGTCACCGTCGAATCCCAGGTCGGCGCCGGTCTTCTCGGCGTACCTGCGCACCCGCTCCTTGCCGCCCGCGACCTGCAGCAGATCGGCATACTCGGCCTTGGACCAGCGGAACGGGTACCCGAACTCCTCGAACGTGCGGTTGAACGCGACGAGGTGCCCGAACTCCTCCGTGTCGGCCAGCACCCCATCGCAGTCCAGCACCAAAGCCTTAGTCACGGCACCATCCTGCCATTCCTGGCTCCCCGACCAGGAACCCCTGTCCGGGGAGGTTTCTCACCCGACGTTGACGGAACGAACCTCCGCCAGCGTGGCCAGGAAGTTCTGCGGGTCGAGGCCGCCGCGTCCGAGGAAGATTCCGTCGGGAACGCCGGAGGCGTCGGGGGCCGCAGCCGCGATGTCGGTGAATGTGCCGAGCGCCGCGCTCCCGCCGTACACGATCCGCGTGTGCGCATCGAGCCCCGAAAGGACATCGCGGACTACCGCGACGACCCGCGCGATGTGGTCCGCCGGCGCGGGCTGAGGCTGTCCGATGGCCCAGGCTGGTTCGTACGCGATCAGCACCTCGGCTCCGGCGGGCAACGAACCCAGTGCCGACGTGCACTGCTCGGTGATGATTGGACGGGGGTCATCGTCGGGAGATGGCTCCCCCACGATGAGGATCGGGACCAACCCGGCGTCGACGGCGGCTCGGGTCTTCTTCGCGACGAGATCGTCGGTCTCCCCCAAGAAGCGGCGCCGCTCCGGGTGTCCGAGCATCACGTAACGGACGCCCATGTCCGCCAGCAGCCCGGCCGTCACCTCGCCGGTGAAGGCTCCGTACCCAAATTGCGAAACGTCCTGGACGCCGACCTCGGCGGCGGTGTCGGCAAAGGACTCGGTGAACATGGGGACCAGCGGGTACGGCACGCACAGGTACACGCCGTCGCCGCCGTCGTCCCGCAGCGCAGGCCTGGTCACCTCGGCCCATCGCTTCGCGTCCGCCAATGTGAAATAGCTCTTGGAACTGCACCCGATCAACTGTTCCGGCAACATGTGAGAGATCTCCTCTTCGAGCTCTTGACCAGCCTCACCCTACCTGTATGGTCCTGTACGAACCATTTCCAAAGGCGGCAATATGGCGTTTGACGTGAGCGTTTCCATGGAGGCCATTCGTCACGAGGATTACCTTCTGGCCACCTATTTTCTTGAGTTGGCGGCCGATGTCGATGTGGTGGCCAAGGGGCGCGCATTCGCGGTCGGACAGACCATCGGCACGTGGGTGGAGGTGCCCGGTGTCACCGACGACATGCGGGTCCGTCACAGCGGCCGCGTGGTGTCCATCACGCAGATCCCGCCCATCGACGTGGACGTTCTCGAACCCCCTCAGCGCCTCGGGTACCTCCTGACCATTGCCCTGCCGACGATCAACTTCGGTGCGAACTTCCCAATGCTGCTGACCACGCTGCTCGGCAACGACGCGTCGACGTCGGTCACAGCCAAACTCGTCCGTGTCGAACTGCCCGACGCTTATGCGGCCGCCTTCGGCGGGCCCCGGTTCGGCATTTCCGGCGTGCGCGATCTGGTGGGAGTCCACGACCGACCGCTGCTGCTCAACATGATCAAGCCGTGCACGGGGCTCACCCCCGAGGCGGGGGCGACGATCTTCCGCGAGGTCGCCATGGGCGGCATCGACCTCATCAAGGACGACGAACTGCTGGGCAACCCCCCGTTCTCCCCGATCGCCGAGCGCGTGAAGGCGTACACGGCGGCGGCCCGACAGGCGTTCGAGGCCACCGGACACGAAACCGTCTACATCTGCAACGTGACAGACACCCCCGATCGGGTGCTCGACAACGCCCGCAGGGCTGTGGACGCCGGGGCGAAAGCCGTGATGGTGACGTACGCCACAGTCGGGTACGGGACGGTGCAGGCGCTGGCCGCCGAGATCGGTGTCCCGATCCTCGGCCACTTCGCCGGGTCCGCGGTCTACTTCGAAGGAGCGGCCTCCGGGACCACGCAAGAACTAGCCGGGGGCCTGTTCCCTCGCCTCGCCGGGTGCGACATGGTGCTGACCACGACGCCGTACGGCGGCTATCCCCTGCGGCGGCTGGCGTACCTCCAAACCACGAAGGCGATCTCAATCCCGCGCCCGGAAGTTCGCCCGGCGATGCCCGTCCTCGGGGGCGGCGTGCACCCCGGGACAGTGAAGCGTTATGTGGACGACGTGGGCGATGACGTCATCCTCGGGGCCGGGGGGTCCATCGCGGGTCACCCCCAAGGTCCGGCGGCAGGAGTGCGGGCCTTCCGCCAGGCGATCACCGCCGTCCAAGAAGGGAGGGAACTCCACGACGCGGCAGCCGAACACAGCGAACTGGCCGCCGCCATCGACCTGTGGGGGGTGCAGGCATAGCTTCGTCGACCGCCCGTCTGCCCGACGGGCCACGACGTTGACCCCTTCGAACTTGGCGCACGGGCACCGTCCGTCGCCAGCCACCATTGGCCACTTTCAACGTTGAAGGAGCGACATGGCTAAGTACATCCTCGGAATCGACGAGGGCACGACCGGCGCACGGACATTCGTGATCGACGAGAACAGCGAGGTGCTCGGCCTTGCCGCCGGCGAACTCACCCAGCACTACCCGCGGCCGGGTTGGATCGAACACGACCCCATGGAGATCTTGTCCGTTCAGTACGAGACGATGCGCGCCGCACTGCGCGAGGCCAAGATCACACCCGGCGAGCTGACCTCGGTCGCGATCACCAATCAGCGCGAAACCGCCGTCGTGTGGGAGAAGGACACCGGTCGGCCCATCTACAACGCCGTCGTGTGGGCCTCGCGGCAATCGACTCCCGTCGTGGAAAAGTGGGTCGAGGCAGGCCTCGCCGAGAAGATCGAGTCGAGCACGGGGCTGATCCCCGACGCCTACTACTCGGCATCGAAAATCGCGTGGATTCTCGACACGGTCGAGGGCGCGCGCGAGCGGGCCGAGAAGGGCGAACTACGCGCCGGGACCATCGACACGTGGCTGATCTGGAACCTCACCGGACGCAAGTCGTACCTGACCGACGTCACCAACGCGTCGCGGACGATGATGATGAACCTCGAAACGATGGAGTGGGACGACGAACTGCTCGCGGCCTACAACATTCCTCGCAAGATCCTCCCCGACATCGCACCCAGCGACGCCATCTTCGGCGACATCGAGGCGACATTCGGTTCACCAGTCCCGATCGCGTCCGTGCTGGGCGACCAGCAGGCGGGCCTGTTCGGCCAGGCGGCGTTCCAACCCGGCCAGTGCAAGATGACCTACGGGACGGCTGGCGTCTTCGACATCAACATCGGTGGCGAGGTGGCGAAGGTCGACGGACTCACGGCATCGGCGGCATGGCAGGTGCAGGGAAAGAAGACCTACGAGATTGAAGGCGTCCTGTTCGCCATGGGCAAGACCATGCAATGGCTGCGTGACGATCTCAACCTGATCCATGCCGCGCCAGACTCGGAATGGTACGCAGGCCAAGTCGCCGACACCGGCGGCGTGTACCTCGTCCCGGCGTTCACGGGGCTAGCGGCACCCGCGTGGGACCCGTACGCCAGGGCAGTGATCGCAGGCATCTCGAACGCCACGACGCGTCTGCACATCATCCGGGCAGCAGTCGAATCGATGACTTATCAGACCCGCGACCTGGTCTCCACCTTCCTGGAGAGCGGGCTGTACGAGGTTCCCGAGTTGCGCGTCGACGGTGGGGCCGTCAAGAACAACCTGCTGTGCCAGCTGCAGGCCGACGTCTTGCAGATCCCGGTCGTGCGTCCGCGCATCTCAGAGGCGACCGTGTTCGGCACGATGCTGCTGTCCGGGCTGACCACCGGCGTGTTCGACTCGCTGGAGCATCTGGCCGAGCAGTGGAAGGCCGAACGCGTCTTCGAGCCACAGGCCAGCCAGGACTGGGCCGACAGCCACTACCACGGCTGGCGTGAGGCGCGTGAGCTCACGCTGGGGTGGACCAAGAAGATCGGGCAGGACTGACTCGTCGGCGGGAGTCGTGACACGCGGCTCCCGCCTCGCCCAGCCCGCCCGTGCCCCGCTGCCCAGATTGAGGATGCAACCCGTGAGCGTGATCGATGACGCCCTCGCACTCGCCCCGCAGACGAAGCAGGTCCTGATCGGTCCCGGAACCTTGGCGCGCCTGAACGACGTCGTGGGGACAGCGGTCGACAACGCTCAGGTGGTCGTCGTGGCCGACGAGATCACGTGGGGCATCGCCGGTTACCGCGTCGACGACCTGATGCGAGCGGCGGGTCGGCGCGTCCTGCCCGCGCTGATCGTCCCCGGGAATCCCCACCGCGTTCAGGCGACCGCCGAGAACGTCGAGCTCGTCCGCCGATTCCTCGAACGCCGCAACGCGATCGCCATCGCCGTCGGATCGGGGACGATCAACGACCTGGTGAAGCGGGCCTCCTGGGAGCTGGGGCGGCAATATCTCGTCGTGGCCACGGCCTCGTCCATGGACGGGTACGTCGCGGCAGGCGCACCCATCACAGTTCAGGGGTACAAGAAGAATCTGCCGTGCGACGCGCCGGTCGCGCTCGTGGCGGACGCGGAGATCCTCGGATCTGCCCCGAGCGTCATGCGGGCGAGTGGGTACGGAGACCTGCTCGGCAAGATCCCCGCGGGAGCCTGCTGGCTGATCGCCGACCGGATCGGGGTCGAGCCGATCCGCTGGGACGTTTGGCCGTTTCTGCAAGAGCCCTTCCGGCACGCCCTCGCCCGGGCCGACGAGGTGGCGGCCGGTGACCCCGACGCGACAGCCGAACTCGGCCAGGCGCTGGTGTTGTCCGGGCTCACAATCCAGGCCTGCAACACGTCGCGGCCAGGGTCGGGCGCCGAGCACCTGTTCAGCCACTACTGGGAGATGCTGCACCTCGGCGGTCAGTGGGACCCTCCCCTGTCGCATGGGCTCAAAGTCGGGCTGGGTACGGTCGCCGTCGCCGCCCTGTACGAACGGGTGCTGGCCCGCGACCTGACGGCGTTGGATGTGGACTCGATCGTGAGCGCCTGGCGGTCGGTCGCCGACCGCGAAGAGTACGTCCGCCGGGTGTTTCCGCATCCCGACCTCGTGGACGAGGCCGTTGCGCAGAGCCTCGCCAAGCACGTCGACGCGCAGGCGCTACGCGAACGCTTGACCCGGATCACCGAGATTTGGCCGCAGCTGGCTCAGGAGCTCCGTGCTCAGATGCAACCGGCCGCCGAGTTCGCCGCCCAGTTGCGCGTGTTGGGGGCGCCCACCCGCCCGGAGGATGTGGGCTTGTCTCTCTCGGAACTCAAGGCCAGCTACCGCGCCGCCCAGGTGATCAGGAACCGGTACACGGTGTTGGACTTCGCGTTCGAGACCGGCATCTTGAACGAGTGCCTGGATGAACTTTTCGCTCCTGACGGCTACTGGGGCGCTTCGAGCGGTTCCACCCACAACGTGTAGTCCAACGCGGCGGGGCTCATGACCCCCTGCACATCTCGCAACGCGATGGTGGAGGCCTGCGCCAGGCTGCGGTACTCATCGACCCTGGCAGGGACGTCCAGCACTCGCACGTGCATGCCAAGCTCCCGTGAGAACGACCATCCGGCCGCTTCGCTGGCTGGCCACGCCGCACGCGCCCGGAATCTCCTGCTTCGCCCAGGGTGCTCGGCTCTCAACGATGCCCCGTCCTCGAACATCGCAAACTGCACGAACACATTCGGTTGGTCGATGGACGCGATGATCAGCCGCATCCCGGGTCCGGACGAGGCCAAGAGACCCGCAAGTCGAACGGTGAACGAATCCCAATCGCCAGGAGGGTCCAGTGGGGCGGCACCGGCGTGATTCCACGCCCCTGGCTCGTTCATGTGGGCCGACACTACCTCCGCGTGGTGCACACCAGGGCCCGTGACGTTGCCTTCGCAGTGATGCGACGCCCGCATCGAGTTGCGGAGCACTGAATGCCGTGATTGGTTGACGGGAGGAGTCGGGGTTACTCTGAAGTCTCTCAGCCTCCCCCCTCCCCCACAGGTTGGTCCCCATGCCCCACGCGATCCACAATTTGGCACGACTGGCAGGTTCCATCGTCGCAGCGCTGGCCCTAGGCGTGATCGGCCTAGCCACGGCGATCCCGGCCAAGGCAGCGCCCGCCGTCCCCACCATCACGTCACCCACCGACGGCGAGGCGGTGTCCACCCTGGCGATTTCGGGAACTGCAACACCAGGCTCCCTCGTGAACATCTACATCGACGATGCCTTGATCATTGGGATCAACGCCACAGCCGGGGACTGGAGTTTCAACTCGTCAACGTACCCCGACGGTGTGCACAGGTTGAAGGTGACCGCCACGGATGGCTCGGGGACCAGCGACTTCAGCCCCGAGGTCACCTTTTACCTCTACTCATCCCTGCCGCCTGCTCCGACAATCACTTCGCCGACCGCCGGGGCCATCGTCGGAACAACCACGGTCACCGTCACAGGCACGGGGCAACCCGGTTCCACGGTGATGATGAGTGTCAACACCGAGCCCTACGTCGCTCAGGGCAGGGTTTCGGCGTCGGGCACCTGGTCGACCACCCTGACGGGCCTGCCTGAGGGGCCCAACACTCTGTTGGTCTACCTTGTCAACGCCGTCGGGGGTGGCTCAGCCACTTCCCGCTCGTACACAATCGACACGCCGCCGTCTCCGCCGGTCGTCAACCCGTCCGGCGCCACGACCGACACAACGCCGACCCTGACGGGGACGGGTGAGCCTGGCACGCAAATACGCATCGCGACCACCTCTGGTCAACAGGTGTGCGAAGCGACCGTCTCTGCCGACGGCAGGTGGACCTGCACGCTCACGACTGCGCTGACAGTCGGCACGCATACGTTGCGTGTGACCGCGACCGATAGCCGGGATCAGACCAGCGCCGCGACGACCACCAGCATCACGATCCTGGGACCAACCCCGACGGGTAGCGGCTCGGCGTCCACGACGCCGTCGTCCAGTCGAACGACGTCATCACGGTCTGGGGATGGGTCCCTGGCTGACACGGGCGGACCGAGCCCGGCAGCGGGCCTCGTCCTCGTCACGGCCAGTCTGGTGTTGCTTGCGATGGCGCGTCGGCTCCGCAGGGCCTGATCTAGGCGACCTGCGGCCGACAGGCCACAAAGCCGAAGGGGGTCGATCACCGACGTTCGTGATCGACCCCCTCTTCGTTCTGCCAGTGGCTAGGAGGGATTGACGAGGCTCATGATCAGCCCCTGAGCGAAGTAGATCAGGAACAGCAACGCCACGATGTACAGCAACCAGTGCACCTTGCGAGCCTTTCCCGTCACGACCTGGATGAACACGTGCAGCAGCATGCCCGCGCCGATACCGACGGTGATCGAGTAGGTGAACGGCATGAGGACCATGGTCGCGAAGGCGGGAATCCCGGTCTCCGGCGATTCCCAGTCGATCTCTCGCACCTGGCTCATCATCAAGAAGCCGACGAAGACGAGTGCGGGGGCCGCCGCCTCTGACGGGACCATCTGCACGAGGGGCGACAGGAACAACACGGCGATGAACCCGAGTCCGGTCACCACGGACGCGAAACCGGTGCGCGCACCCTCACCGACACCGGCGGCCGACTCAATGTAGGACGTGTTGGACGAGACCGAACCGACGCCACCGGCGATGGCCGCCAGGGAGTCAACGAACAGGATCTCTCCGACCCGCGGTGGGTTACCGCTGGCATCGAGCAGGTTGCCCTCGGCTCCGACCGCGACGACCGTCCCCATCGTGTCGAAGAAGTCGGCCAACAGCAGGGAGAACACCAACAGCAGCAGGCCGAGAATGATCGCCGGCCCAGCGTTGAACGCGCCCAGCATGTCGACGCGTCCGAGCAGGCTGAGGTTGGGCATCGCGAAGTCGGAGACCTGTGGGAGCGACGGAACAGCGAGGCTCCAGCCGGTTGGCTCGTCGTGTACTCCGGGCAAGTGCAGGATCGACTGCAGCACGACGGCCAGGACCGACCCGGCGACGATCGCGATGAGCATGGCGCCCTTGACCCGCTTCACGTACAGCACGATGAGCAGCAAGATGCCAATGATGAACACGGCCAGCGGCCAACCGATGATCGACCCGTTGACGCCGAGTTGAAGCGGAGTCCCGGATCCGGCGCGGACGAAGCCAGCGTCCACGAACCCGATCAGCGTGATGAACAGGCCGATGCCGATGGAAAAACCCGCCCGCAGGTGAGCGGGGACAGCTCGGAACACCATCTGCCGAAACCCGGTCAGCACCAGCACCGTGATGAGGATGCCCTCCCACACGACCAGACCCATGGCCTGCGGCCAGGTGACCTGGGGCGCGATGACGTACGCGAGCACGGCGTTGATGCCGAGACCAGCCGCAAGGGCCAATGGGAAGCGGCCGACGATTCCCATGAGGATCGTCATCACGCCAGCGACGAGCGCCGTCGCGGCTGCGACCATGATCTTCGTCGAGTCGACGTTGCCTTGGATGATGTCCCCGGCTGCGTCCTTGAATGGCAGCCCGCTTACCAGGTTGCCATCCCTGTCGGGTGTGGTGCCAATGATCAGGGGGTTGAGTGCGACGATGTAGACCATCGTGAAGAAGGTCACGAGCCCGCCGCGCACCTCGCGACCCATGGTTGATCCCCGACGAGCGATCCCGAACCAGCCTTCGAGGGCGCTGGGCCTGGGCGGGGGCGGCTTGGGAGCCGCCTTAGGAGACTTGGTAACCATGGGCGGCAGCCTAATGGTCATACACTGACGACCATGACGCGTCCCGAACCGATGCTCGTGCAGGCGCCCGTCAAGGCCCTCGACGAGGACGGTGTCGCCGTCGCCGTCATCAGCACGGTCGCGTTCGCTGTCGCCAGCGTCGTCGCGTGGATCAATGTTGGGGCGCTCAGTGCTAGCGGGCACCGGTGGTGGCTCTGGGTGGCCGTCTCGGGCACCGTGATCGGGATCGGCTTCACCGCGTATTGCCTGATTCGCCGGGCACGCAACAAGGCGCGGACATCAGCCGCGCCCTCTGACGCGGACTAAGTGAACAGCGAGGTGTCGACGGTGATGGTGTCCCACACCGGCGGTGTGACTCGCTCGGGAGCCGCAGGGACAGAAACATCGGAGTGTCCTCCACACCCATGCTCCCGGCTCACAACCGCGCCATCGCTCGGAGAATACTCATTTGCGCAGACGCCGAACACACGGCCGAGTCCGCCGCTCAGGGCGACGAAGTAGCCGCACGTGTGGCACCGGCCGGGCGCCAGCTCGGTCTGCTCGTTGTCGGACCCGCCAGGACCGGCGAGCCAGCGGGTGGCCGCTAGGTCGCGGCCCTCGACGGACAAGACCCGCTCACGACCCAGTCCCAGCTCTGTCGCGACCCCGCGCGTGAACGACCACTCGACGGGGTCGTCACCAGCAGCCAGCTCGCCGCCGGTGAATCCCGGCGTCAATCGCGCATCGTCGGATTCTGTCGGCATGATGACGCCCGGAGCGAGGTCGCCGGGACGGACCCGCTGCGACCAGGGCTCCCACTGCGGAGCCAACAACGCCTCGCCGCCAGGGACGAGCGTTATCTCGCTGACCGTCACATGCCGCGCCCGCGATGCGCGCACGACGGTGACCGCCCACTTCCAGCCGGGGTACCCGGGATGGTCGCAGGCGAAGAAGTGGGTAGCTACGCGGGTGTCATCACGGGATACGCCGAGATGGTCACCCACACCGAACACGTCGGCGCGTCGTTGTGCCGCATCGCGGGCGACATCCACCGCCTGCGCGCACGCCGGATCGATTGTCGGTGCTGCCATGAGGCACATTCTCGCACGCCCGATCAGGGACGCGAAAAGCACTGCCGACCTCGCCGGTCACAACTCCAGTTCGTCGGCCACACCGCGCAACATCGAAGCCACCTTTGGCGCGACCTTCGCATCCGGGTACCGCCCGCGGCGATAACCCGATTCCAGCCCGTCGAGGAGTCGGATCAGGTCCTCGATGATGACGACCATCGTCTCGGGCGACTTGCGGGCCGCCTTGGACAGGGAGGGAGGAGTGTCGATGAGCTGAACGGACAGGGCTTGGTCGCCCTTGCGGCCGGCCACCACACCGAACTCAACCTTTTGACCGCGACGAAGCGTCGATACTCCCGCTGGGAGAGCGTTGGCTCGCACAAAGACATCGTCTCCCCCATCGTCGCGGGTGAGGAATCCGAACCCCTTCTCGGCGTCGTAATAGCGCACCTTGCCGACCGGCATCGAAGCGACCTCCCTAGAGCTTTCGTACAGAGTATCTGGACAGCCCGAGCCACACAGCCCCCCGGGAGGGGGTCATCGCCTCGGATAACATGTCTCCATGGCGACTTGGGAGGACGGGCCCGAATTCGCGCCGCGCTATCGTCCGGCGGCGTTCACGGCACCGCGCGTCAGCGAGTTGCCGAAGCCCCAACCGGTTGTCTCGCCAGCAGATGGTGCCCCGGTTAATCGACCGGCGGATTTCACACAACCGACCGCGCCGGCACCAGCGCTGGCCAACCTCATTCCCAAGCCGAGCGCACCACGCGACCCGAAGGTGCCGTTCGGGATCGAAACCATGACGCTGACCCGCGACTCATCCGCGTGGGGTGCAGCGCACTCGTCGGTGCTTCAGCCAGCGGGGCTCGCTGGCGGACCGGGCTTCGATCCCACCAGCCCGATCGTGGCCGGGGGCAAACAGCGCGGTACCGCTGCTGCTTTCGCGCCCCCCGCTCCCGAAACGCAACCGTCCTCCTTCCCTGCGCCTGCCGGGACCCAGGCGGTAACTCCCGCCGGTGCGTTTGCTCCGCCAGCGGGCCAGGTCGCCGCGCAGGGACAACCGACCGCCAGCCAGTCGGGGCCGTGGCAACGTGTGTGGGCGGGACTCACGCCAGCGTTCGCCGTGACATTAGCGGTGGGCTGCGTGTTGCCCTTCGTTTCGCTCATCACCTACATCGCTGCGTTCGCCCTCAGCTTCCGGGTGCGCCAGGGTCAGCCCGGCGTTCGGATCACCATGGGTGTCGGCCTGGGAATCATCACCGCGATCGCCTTCGTGGGCATTCTCTTGAATGGTGATGACTTCGCCGGATGGTGGATGTTCGTCGGTCAGTTCAGTCTGCTCACATCGCTGATGACCATGATGATCTGCGTCCTGGTGATGTATCGATCGGTGAACAGGCCCACGACCGGAGGCCCGTTTTGAGTTCGTCCTCACACGACGAGCCGTTCCGGACGCGTGGCCCCGCCATTGACCCCGCCAAACGCCGTTCGAAGCATCGTCGTGCCGTTCGCGTCCTCGTACACACATCTGACGAGGTCCTCTTGTTTCGCGACTCTGATCCAGGACTCCCGGGTTCGACCTGGTGGATGACGCCCGGCGGCGGGATCGACGCTGGCGAGGACGACACGGCGGCCGTGATCCGCGAGTTGGCGGAGGAGACTGGCCTGGCGATCACGGCCCGCGAGATTGACGGCCCCCTTGCGCGGCGCGTCGTTCGTCATGGATACAGCGACCAGATCACGGTCCAGGACGAGACCTTCTACGCGGTGCGGGTCCCAACATCGTTCGACGTCTCGACGGCGGGCCACACCGCCGACGAGCAACTCACCATCACCGGGCACCGCTGGTGGCCCATCGCCGACCTTGCCGCCACCGACGAGACGATCTGGCCGAGTGATTTGTGCGACCTGCTCAGGCTGGACGCCAAGGCCGGATTCCCGGTGGTCCTTCCCGATGTGGAAGAATCCTCCGTCCCGATCGGAGACAATCGGTCGGCAGACTGAAATCTATGCGAGGAGCGCCGTGACGACCGAAGTGGACCGGACACAGGTGCTGTTGGAACGTTTCATCGGCCTGTCCATCGCGACGGCCGTCGCCACGTTGGCGTTCAAAGCCATCGCCGCGTGGGTGACCGGCTCGGTCGGATTGGCCTCAGACGCACTGGAATCCACCGTCAATCTGGTCGCCGCCTTGGTGGCCTTCTGGGCCTTACGCCTGTCCGCCCGTCCTGCCGACCACAACCACGACTTTGGTCATGGCAAGGCCGAGTACGTGTCGGCGGGTGTCGAGGGCGCCATGATCTTCGTCGCCGCGGTGACGATCGTGATTTCGGCGGTCGGTCGACTGATTCATCCGGAGCCCATCGAGCAGACCGGCATCGGGCTGCTGCTGTCGACCGTCGCGAGCCTGTTGAACCTCGGCACGGGACTGTTGTTGATTCGGGCAGGCAAGAAGCATCGCTCGATGACCCTGGTGGCCGACGGCAAGCACCTGATGACGGACGTGTGGACGTCGGCCGGGGTCCTGGTCGCCGTTGGGCTCGTCGCCCTGACCGGGTGGTACATCCTGGACCCGATCATCGCCATCGCCGTTGCGATCAACATCCTGTTCACCGGCTACAAGCTGGTGCGCGGCTCGATCGTCGGCCTGCTGGACGCCACGCTTCCGCCCGAAGAGGTGGCCACGATCAAGTCCGCCCTCGATGCCTTGGTTGCCGATGAGGACGGCGTCGAGATTGACACCGTTCAGACTCGGGAGTCCGGTCGACAGCGGTTCGTCAACGTGACGGCTCTCGTCCCGGGCAACTGGACGGTCGATCACGGCCACGACTTTGCCGACGCCGTCGAGGCGGCCATAGACAGCGAGTTGCCCGGCACGACGACATTTGTGCACATCGAGCCGGGCCCACCCGCGCCTACTGGTCGCTGACCTGCCTCACTCGGTGGCGATGGCCTGGAGGACGTCCAGCTTCGACGCCCGCCGAGCCGGCCACACAGCGGCCAAGATCCCCACGACAACCGACACCGCGAGGAAGATCCCGAGCAAGCTCCACGGGATCGCCAACTTGTCCAGCCCCTGATCCACCAACAGGCGCTGTAGCGAAACACCGAAGACCAGTCCGAGGCCCACACCCAAGAACGCACCCAAGAGCGCGACCACGACGGCCTCCAACGTCACCATTCGCCGCAACTGCCCCCGCGTCAGACCAATCGCACGCAACAACCCGATCTCCCGCGTGCGCTCAATCACCGACAACGCCAACGTGTTCACGATGCCCAACACCGCAATCACGACAGCCAACGCCAACAGCGCGTAGATGATGGCCAACAACTGATCGACGTTGGCGGTCGCCTGCGCAGTGGTCGACTCGACGTCGTCGACGGTGATCATGGGTTGATCGGCCGTCGCCTTGTCGATCCGCTTCATCACCGTGTCGACGTTTTCGCCAGGGTCGACGAACACGGAGTAGCTGAAGTCGACGTCCGGCAGATCCGCGGCCTCCCAGGTGTTCATGTTGATGAGGACGTCCTCGAAGTCCGCCCCCTCGGGCAAGGAATAGATCCCGGTCACCTTCAAACTGACGGGTGTCTCGCCCAGGGTGGTCTTGATCGTCGACCCGACCTTGACGTCGTTCTTGTCGGCGAAGTCCTTTTCCACGACCGCCGTGTTGACCTCGTTGGTGAACTCGCCGGAGTCCATGGACATCTCCATGAACTTGCCGAAGGCCTGTGGGTTCAAACCGCCGAACCACGTCTGGCCCTTGTCTACCTGGGCGCTCGTCTGGCGCATGCGATACATCTTGTCGACGCCGTCGACCTTCTCGATCGTGTCTCCGGTCGACGGCGCAATCTGTCCGGCCATCGAGGACACGGTGAGATCTCCGCGGTAGGCCGTGGAGATCAGGTCCGCGACGCTGGTCTTCGTGGACTGTCCGACGATCGACATTGTGACGACCAGCGCCAGACCGATCATCAACGCCGAGGCCGTGGCGGCGGTCCGACGCGGGTTGCGCGTCGCGTTCAACTCGGCCAACCGGCCGACCGACCCGAACATCGCCCGATACAACCGACCCAGCCCCCACGTCACGGGACGACCGAGCAACGGACTCGCACTGGCCACGCCCAGCAGCACGAACAACGCTCCGACGCCGACCATCGCCAGCGCTTGCGGTAGCCAACCGCCCAGGCCGCCAGCCATCAGCACGGCGCCCACGCCGATCAGCACCGCTGCGAGGATCGCTCGCTTGCCGAGTCCGGACTTGCCGGTCTGGTAGTCACCGGTCATGGCCGCAATCGGCGGTACCCGCGAGGCTCGGGCGGCCGGGATGTAAGCCGCGACAAGGGTCACGAGCAGCCCGACCGAGTAGGACGCGATCAGCACTGTGGCACTGATCGCTGGCAGCGTTCCGCCCAGATCAATCCCGAAGGAGGCCATCAACACGTTGATGCCCATCGCGAGGAGCCAGCCCAGGCCGACGCCCAGCGTTGCACCGATGAGACCGACGATGACGGCTTCGAAGAGGACGGAACCTCGCACCTGCAATCTCGACGCACCCATCGCCCGCAGCAATGCCAGCTCGCGGCCGCGTTGCGCAACGATGATCGAGAAGGTGTTGACGATCAAGAACGTCGCCACCACCAGCGCGATAGCTGCAAACACCAACAAGAACGTGTTGATGAACGACAGGCCCTGATCGAGCGTCTTTTGCGTCTCGGCAGCGACCTTGTCCGCCGACAGTGCCTCCAGGTCCGACGGCAGAACCTTGTCGACGGCCTTCGTCACCTCTTCGACGTCAGCGCCCTGCTTGGTGGCGACCCACGCCGACTGGTAGATGTCCTTGCCCTTGGTGAAGAAGTCCTTGGCCTGCTGATCGCTCACGAACAGGTACGTCGCACCAAACGTGCTCCCCGACCCCCACGTCGCCGTCCCGACGATCTTCAGTGGTGTGGCCTTACCGGTCGTGACATCCAGCACGGGCATGAAGTCGCCGACCTTAAACCCCGACCGTTCGAGAGCCGTCGGGTCGATCAGCGCCTCACCATCGCCCGGCGCGTGTCCCGACTCGATCGAGACGCCGGTCTGGCCACCCGCCGCCGGTGCATCGATGTAGTTCGTCGTGATCGTCGGCGCCTGCGAGGAGCCGATCATCTTTCCGTCTTTGGACAGCGGGTAGATCGTCGCGCCCACGTTCGTGCCCTCAGCACGCGACACCCCGTCGACCTTCGCGATCTTGTCCAACAGGGCAGGCGTGACGTGGGCTGCGGGAGAAACGGTCGTCGTCGAGGAATCACCGTCATAGGTGCCCTTGTTGACGACGTTGACGTCCGACGTCGTGCCCTTCAACAGACCATTGATCGACGACGACATCATCTCGGTGAACAACAGGGAGCCCGAAACGAACGCGACCCCCAAAACGATGGCAAAGGCGCTCATCAACATGCGCACCTTGTGCCCCATGAGGGACTTCCAACTGGCTCTCAGCATCAGTACTCCACCGCCCGGCGCACGTCCTCTGTGGGTTCCGGTGGGAGCAGAGCGGCACCGGTCGGGACAGACTCGGCGTCGCGATTGGCGGCGGCCGCCGTGATCTCAGGCTCCAGACGACCCATCGCACGAAGGACGCTGTCGCGGGTCGGGTTACGCATCTCGTCGACCACGAGACCGTCGGCCAAGAAGACCACACGGTCGGTGTGTCCGGCAGCGACGGGATCGTGGGTCACCATGACGATCGTTTGGCCGAACTCGTCGACGCTGCGCCGCAGGAAGCCCAGGACCTCCGCACCGGAGCGGGAATCGAGGTTGCCCGTCGGCTCGTCGGCAAACACGATGTCGGGCTTGCTGACCAGGGCGCGGGCACACGCGACGCGCTGTTGCTGACCACCGGACAGCTCACTCGGCTTGTGCGTCAGGCGGTCGCTCAGTCCGACAATGTCGATGATGAGGTCGTACCAGTCCCGGTCCGGCTTGCGTCCGGCGATGGACAGCGGGAGCAGGATGTTCTCCTCGGCTGTCAGGGTCGGGATCAGGTTGAACGCCTGGAAGACGAACCCGACGCGTTCGCGGCGCAGCAGGGTCAACTCCTTGTCGCGGAGCCGTCCGATCTCGGTATCACCGATGAACACGGCACCCGAGGTCGGAGCGTCAAGTCCGGCCACGCAGTGCATGAGGGTCGACTTGCCCGAGCCGGACGCCCCCATGACGGCGGTGAACTGTCCGCGTTCAAACCCGATCGTCACACCCGCGAGAGCCGCGACCTGGGCGTCACCTTGGCCGTAGATCTTGCGGAGGTTGTCTGTACGGGCCGCGAGCACCGGACCCGTGGGCCTCATGTCTGCGGTTGGCATGGCACGCATCTCACTCATGTGCTTGCTGCTTTCTCTGGAATATTTGTTCGTTGGTCACGTTAATCACCACCAGGCCGAGCACCACTCGGATTCCACTTGTATTAGGGGTTGGTCAGGGGATCACTCGGTGGGTCGCCTAGGGGGTTGCCCCTCACTGGCGTCAAGCACCAGCGGGGGCGGCTTTTTTTCACTCGGTTGCGATGGCTTGGAGGACGTCCAACTTCGACGCCCGCCGAGCCGGCCACATAGCGGCCAAGATCCCCACGACAACCGACACCGCGAGGAAGGACCCCAACAGACTCCACGGGATCGCCAGCTGCTCCAGTCCCTGATCCACCAACAGACGCTGCAAGGCCACGCCGAACACCAACCCCAAACCCACTCCGAGGAAGGCACCCAGCAAGGCCACCACAACGGCCTCCAACGTCACCATTCGCCGCAACTGCCCCCGCGTCAGACCAATCGCACGCAACAACCCAATCTCCCGCGTGCGCTCAATCACCGACAACGCCAACGTGTTCACGATGCCCAACACCGCAATCACGACAGCCAACGCCAACAGCGCGTAGATGATCGACAACAACTGATCGACTCGCGACGTCATTCGCTCCTGCACGGCCGCGAGGTCTTCGACATTGACCAAGGGTTGATCGGCCGTCGCCTTGTCGACGCGGTTCATCACCGCGTCCACGCTCACGCCGGGATCGGTGTAGATGGTGTACGTGTAGTCGACGGCGGGCAGGTCCGCGCGATTCCACGTGGCGAAGTTGATGATGAGTTCAGCCGGGAAGGTCTCCTCGGGTGCCGTGAACCATCCGCTGACGACCAGGTTCACCGGTTTCTCGCCAAGCGTCACGGTGATCGTAGAACCGATGTCGTACCCGTTCTTCTTGGCCTCATCCTCCAGCACGACCACGGTATTGGGATCGCGGTTCAGCTGTCCCTTGACCATGGTGAGGTCCTGGGTCTTGCCGACGGTTCCCGGGGCCATGGCCTCGACGTACCATGCTTTCGATCCCACCGTCGCGTCGGTCAAGCGCGTGCGATAGACCT
>RRZU011224336.1_pt1 | contig 39844 bp, 27 predicted proteins | sample 2165561 | NCBI WGS metagenome assembly RRZU01 (sample SAMN10456909, study PRJNA506462) | wastewater metagenome | isolation source: wastewater sludge | place: USA: Moscow, Idaho | reverse complement strand
TGCCTGTCTTACACCTGTCAAATCCTCAAGGACAAATACAGTGCCTTTTGGATGCTTTTGGGTGAGTGCCTTTGTGATCTGATGATTAACATCAGTCATATAACGGTTTTCTCTATTCCCGATCTGCTTGAGCCGATGCCTTGCAGACGAAGTTTGTTTCTCCTGTAATGATTTGCGTATTGCTTTAAATGCAGCCCGCTTCTGTTTAACTGTTCCACCTCGATAGAAATCAGTTTTTCCCTTGCTATCGTAAGTGGTCGCAAGATGATTAATGCCAAGATCAACACCGACCACATTAGTAACATCATCAATTGTTAAAGCAGGAACTTCCTTGCTGATCGGGATATGTAAAAACCATTTCCCGAATTTATTAACCATCTTTGCAGAACCAAACTTGGCTTTAGCTTTTTGGAATTGATTTAAGGGCTTTTTAGCAAAATTAACCTTAATGCGCCCTGAACTTACACCCAACGAAAGCTGATTACCTACAAGTGAGTAATCACGATTCCATACAAGGTCGTAATCATTGCCACTAAATTTTACCAATGACCAATCGTGACCATTTGACTTAACAGACTTATATCGAGCAACAACGGTTTTAATCACAGACTGAGTAAATTGGGCTTTTGTGCCTAATTCAGACCGCATTTCGTCATAAACAAGGTGGTGTAATTTAACTTGATTGAGAATCTTATTTTGAAAAACTTTTTTTGATAACCAGTTACAAGCAAGCGAGTACAACTCAAACATTTTTTTAAGTTCAATAACTTGTTGCTTGTTCGGGAATATCTGCACTTTAGCAGTTATTACTAGGGTATCGTTTTTCATAACTTTATTATTTATTAAAATGTTTTGAAAAACAAGTTTATTGGGCTTATATTTTAAAAAACCCTCCGTTTCCTCCACCCCCTAAAGAGAGGTGGTTTCCACGGAGAAATTCGATGAAATTGGTTGTGAAATTTCTGAATAACATTTTACCAAAAAAACCCGCCGTAGTTGCGGGGTTTTTTATATCCATTGAAGGGCGTTTTCGTGCTTTGACCATGAAGGTTTTAAAGGATAGTTATGAGCTTAGAATACAGACTAATTCAGTTAGCAAAAAAAAATGATTACGGTAATGTGCAAGATTACGAAGTTGTCTACAGAATACATGCAATCAAAGAAATCTGTTCAATTCTGAAAAAAAAGGGATACAACATAAATTCCATGCTTTTTTCAGATATAAAAGGTCGCCACATGAATGTCTTAATGCAATATTGGGGTAATAATAGTATCAATCGAACTGTACTACACCAAAAATATTCAGTCTTACAGTGGGTGTGTAACGTAACCGAAAACTCGACTATTTTAAAACCGGTTTCAGTCTACATTCCTGAACCCATATACATACAATCAGCCATTAATTTTGACCATATTTTATTACCCACAACCTTTTGTTTTGAATGCCATATTCAAACTGAATATCACAATCAACGAAATCGCTATGTATGCCCTACCTGTAATGCTTCGGTTGGGGTTCATATCAAAAATAATGCACCATTAGGGGGTCTTGCAAATCTCAAATTAAAGAGTGATCGTAAATTGGCTCATACCTATTTTGACCCTTTGTGGGAACGTAAATTAGCTATAACCCCGGATATTACAAAAAGCCAAGCCAGACGAATCGGTTACAAGTGGTTGGGGAATGAATTAAACATTCCACCAAAACTGAGCCATATAGCATTTTTTGATTCCTATTTATGTGAAAAAGTTGTAGAGCTATGCAGCAAGTCATATAAAAGCAAAAGATAACCTAAGTTGCTCAATAAATTTGCTCCAAATAACCAATAAAAAAACCCGCCGTAGTTGCGGGGTTTTTATTACCTAAAATTGGCATTAGGCTTTTTTCTTTTTACTTTGCATGTCAAGGAGACGCAAGCTATAAAACCTATGCAGACTTTTGATCTGGTCAATATGATGCTCCAAAATCTCTTCTTCAATATTGCGTACCAAGCTGCCGTTTAACTCACTTTCATCAGCAAATTGAAAATACTCGTCACGTTGTCGTTGAGCATGTTCAGCATCGGTTTTGATTCGATTGCTATAAAGCGCGTGGTGTGCACGAATAATCCCGGCAAGATTTAGATAATTGAAATGCTCATTTTGTACTAGATATTTATCGTAACTTCTACTGATCGTAGGAAATTCAGTTGCCAGAAGCTCTTTGAGTTCCAGTGCAAGATTAAGCTCTTTATCAAAATCTGGTGCGGTTCCATTATTTTTGTCCAGGAACATAGCCACGTTGTATTGCTCACAAGCATGGATTACATCAGCAGCCTTCTCAAAAAGCTTCTTTCTTGAATCATTAATCAGCTTGATCTTTTTAAAGGTCTTGTGCGAAAACATGATGCCAGTAAGAAGTACCAAGCTATACAAAAACATGAGGGTCCAAGTTTCTGCCAAACCACTTTTCCCAAATTGCGCCGTTTCAAGAACAAGTAGCCAGATTGGAACTGCAACCAAGCCACACAGATAAAGCAATAGATAAAGAATCTGGTTGGTTCGCCATGATCTAATATCACGATCAATTAACTTGGTGTAATGGGTAAACTGATATAAGTATGTATTTAGACGTTGGAAAAAACCTATATCTTTAGGGCTTATTTCCGGGTCCAGAAGTGAGCGGATATTCTCTTTAAAAAATTCATCTGCATCAGGCTTCTTTGTTAAATTCTGCAATACAGCAGATAGACGACTAACGGATGGCTCCGCGTCGATTGCAGTAGCATCATTCTTCATTTCTTATTGATTTCCAAGTGTCGTACACGACTGACAAGCAGCATATTATCAGTCTTTCTGCACTGTTAAAACTACTTATAATTACTCTATAATGTCTGCAAATGACCTGTCAGGCATATATAGATGATTAGAATATTTACAATTATTGCAACATGCGCAGTATTAGCCGGATGTGGGGTCGAAGTGATCTCGGATAAACAAGCAATTGAGCGACTACATGCAGAAGAAGCAAAAGCGGTGTTGGCTGATGCTGAGAAAATGGCAAACCTATTTTCTAATACCCCGGTAAGCCCTGCTAAAGAAGAGGTTAAAGTACCAAATTACAATGAGCATCCGATTTTTGTAACACACGCAAAACGTCTGGTAGATCAAGGTTTGCCTTATGATTCATCCTTAGTATTCACAACCCAAGCTTATGAAGAAGCTTTGACTATTCAGGAATCGCACAAGAACCGCAAGTCTGCTCCGCAACCGGAAACTGATGAACACGACGAACATGGTCATTAACCACAACAGGCGCGTCCTTTAATCGTGTGCTTTGACAATCCATTCTTGAACAAAACATTAAGGCTAATCTTATTATGGAAGCAATGAAAGCTGAAAAATACCAATGTAGTTTTAAAGGTATATCTACATTAGACCAACAAGCAGAAAATGATAATGAGTTTAATCACAGTGATGGGCTTGTTACGGCTTTTTCATGTCAAGATGCACTTTCACAGTGGCTAAAAGAAATGTGGGATGTTTCTTTGAGTATTGCAGCTCCATCCCCTCCTAACAATGAGGTTTATGGCGAAACGTATAGTGACTTTATTGAAAGTAATGATGTTGAATTTACGTTATTTGAAGTGGATAAAAACCATCTTCGTATGCAAATTAATTATAAAGGGCGTAATGACTTGTATTATGAAATTTCGATTATAAAGCAGTAGTTAGTTTACAACTGCTATGTCAATAAATGCCTGATGCAACCTATTGATTTAGATTGCATCAGTAACAAATCGAACACCCTTCCGTGACTAATAACACACCGTAAGGCATCAAAAAAAGCGAGAATTAAGCAAATACTTAATCTCGCCATGTGTGCGCCGTTGAGAGTTAGATATCAGTCCCGAATCATCAAAACTTGGTTTCGTTGAGCTTCTTGCGTATATCCATGACTGATTCATTCAGCCAATCCAGAGTATTCAATACATCCTGATAGTCGGCTTTACTCAGAACATAACCTGAATAGCTGCGACCACCCAATTGAATATTATGCTTCATTAGCTCTATAGATTCCTCACCATCCAGATACCAAATATTTGCTGCACTCACGACAAACCAATACGTTTTGTTCAATGGGCGCATATCACAGATTTCTTTTCCGGTACGGAAATCGCCAATGTAACTATTCGAGTTGCGGGGCTTAATACCATCCAACTCAAACAGCTTTTTTATCCGGTCAAAGTGACTGTCTAATTCATTAATGGAGCGGGGCTTTAAACGATTGTCCTTTGTATTAGACTTATATTGCGCCGTAGACGAACCAGAAGGGTTTTTATTGGCGGTAGGTTCGTAATACACCCAACACACCATCTTTCCACTTAAACGCTTTTTCGTGGCTTCCGATACGTTCTGACTGGTATCAGACAACTGGAATGACTTGCCGATAGTCTTAATCAAAACTTTGCCTAGTTTGGTCAGGAATGGGAACTCTACCCACTCCCCGACTTTTGGTGCTTCTGATTCAGCAACCAAAACTCGGTTGTTCTTATCAAAGCTGTCTTTCGCTGTAGAAGGCTTTGCACTTGACTTAAAGCCTTCCAACACCTTCAAATAACGCTCATGTTGATCTGGATTATTTTCAAACATAAAAGCACGTTTTTCCAGATTGGCAATTAGAACTTCACGCTTATTGCCTGGCTCCGACTGCTCTAGTTCATCAATCTTTACACGCAGATCAAGCATCCAAAATTCAGTGCGCAATTTGTCAAAACCATATACTGAGTAAGGTATATGCTCACCCTTAAAGATGGCTTGCAAGTCGTTCAGTGGGGCAATGTTGGCAATGTTGTTCTGCATGTTGTCTTGTAACGTAGCAAGCAGCGCAAGTATAGAATCCTTATGCTTGATCTTGAGTACGTTATCAAAACGAATCAGCTCATTTATCTGGATGTGATTATCATCATTAAAACTTGCATCAAACTCAAATCGGGATAAAGGCTCAAAAACAGACACGCAGTTCTTATCACTCTTTAATAGCTCATATAGCTTGTCATGCCCTGTGATAGACACTAGAAAGCGATCTGTCTGATCTAATACGATCATACCTCGATGGGTAGTTCTGTTATTGTCGTTATTCATTTCCTAAGCAACCTTACACGAATGGTAGCAACACAAGCATATAAAAACTTGAAGAAAATTACACCCCTAATAACAAAAAAAGAGAGCTTTCGCTCTCTCATTTCATATCTGGCGTTTTATTATTTAGCCTTACCTTTGTAATAAGCTTCATAGTGTGGCATGACGGTTGGAATCGTTTTTTGAATCTGCTCAATACGAGTAACCGGAGCCGGGTGTGTACTCAAGAACTGAGCAGCTTTACCTGTATTCCCTGTAGCTACTGCCATCTTCTTCCAGACGTTTACCGCAGCATTTGGGTTATACCCTGCTCGTGCCATGATTTCTAAGCCAACCAGATCAGCTTCGGATTCATGTTTGCGAGAGTTTGGAAGCGTTAAACCGTAATTAGTCACCATCTGCGCGATCTGCTGCTCACCACCACCCAAACCGGCTGCTGCTGCGCCGTATTTAAGACCCAGATTAGACACCATCTGCATGCTTGCTCGTTCACGACCATGTTCACGTAGCGCGTGTGCCATTTCGTGACCGATGATTGCTGCCAATTCATCATCAGTTAATTTTAGCTTTTCAATAATGCCTGTATAAACGACGATTTTCCCACCCGCAACTGCGAAGGCATTAAGCTCGTCTGATTTAATAGTGTTTACTTCCCATTTCCATTGCGCACTATCTTCACGATAAAGTTTTGCAAGCGGGATTAGGCGAGCAGTAACGCGGTTCACCTGATAGTTAGTCACTACCTTTTGGTTTGATTTGGCAGTGTTAATAATCTGGCTATAAGCCTGAATAGATTGCTCTTGGTATACAGCAGCCGGCATTAAAAGGAACTGCTTACGCTCTGACCCCAAAGTACCTGTTTTAGTGGTACTAGCACAGCCACCCAAAAGTGATGCAGAAGCTAAAACCGTTGCTAACAAACCCAATTTCATCTTAACTTTCATGTTCTATTCTCAACCTATTAGTATTAAGTGGTATGTGTCTAATTTTAAAAAAGAAAGACCCAAAAAGATATTGTAAAAACGTCCTATAAATGTCGCCGTTGTGTACAAAAGCTATTACAAAACAATCACTTGTGGCTTAATTTTTTACTTTAAAAATAACGTAAACCACTGTTCATAGGGCGCGAAAAAAGACCTCAAGAGAGGTCTTTTTTAGTATCTGTAGAGTTAGCAGAAGTTGATGTAGTGTTTTTAACTATAACTGCTTTAGCACGAGCTTTCTCAGTTTTACGCGCAGCTTTAGATGCTTCCTTAGCTTCTCGATCAGCGTCTTGTTGTTTCTGCTTTTCGAGTTTTTTTTCCATTTTCTCTACGTCTTTACGAGTTTTAGCTATCATTTTTTCTAACGAATCCGGCTGTAGAATCCAAAGTGAACCCATATAAACTGCGGTCCATAGCATCACAGACGACATAAGCCAAATCTCTTTTGAGTAAAACATCATTACTGTGATAAACACCATGAATGCAGTTCCACTTAAAAAGAACGCTGAAATAATACTTGCTGCATTTGTGCGTGTGTTAAAAGCACCTTTCATTATCCAAACAATAACAGCCATGACCAAGAAGCCCATAACCATACCGGAAGATAATGAGAATAATAAGAGTTCCATATCTACGTTTGGTATTGGGTCTGGTATTGGCTGAATTTGATTCGGGTTGACTACACCGGTTTGTTTTTCCACTTTGTTTTCTCGTGCTTAAATTTTAAATGTACTGAACAAGGTTGTTACCCATAACCTCTGCTTTAAACCTCATAATCAAACGTGTCAAAACAACTGGTTTAAGTTTTTCATTCTGGCGCACAAGCTCCACGCCATTCTGAGCAGAATCAAAAGCTTCCAACTGATAATTAAGCTGTAGGCTCTTATACTCACCTGAATTTAACAACCATTGCTCAAAACTTTTCAGCAAGGCATCACTATTAAGCTGAGTAGCCAAATAGAGTTGAGCCTTTTGTGCTGAAAGACTTAGTTCATTGATCAAGGCAATCATTTCATTTGCTTTGCCCATATCCACGTTATTCAGCAAAACAACCAGAGAATTATCCTCACGCTGTCTTAGCTTTGCATAATCATTGAACCGATCTGAATTTTTCGCGTATAAATATCGCATAAATTCAAAAATAGGCATAGGCTCAAACAAACCTTCTTTTGCATTAAAAAAGACGGTTGGAATATTGAACGCTTTATTGTGTGCAGCTCTAGTCAAACCATCTGGTGTATAACGCACCACATCGAATGATTCTGCGGTTCTAAAAATACTCATTTTTATCACCGTTATATCCATTTCTATTTCTCTTGATTATGCGCTAAAACATGGCATAAGTCAATATATATAATTTTATGCAATTCAAGTACATACAAAGAAATGAACCTTTATAAAACAGGTTTTTAGCAAGTAAAAACAGCTTACAAAAATACAAAAAAATACGTTTATTATCCATTTTTCATTATTGCCTTATGCCATGTTTTGATATAAGATTTCCTGTATATACAAACAGTCTTGTAAATCTTATATACCAATCAGAAGATTCATTAAAGACAATTGCAAGTCGAGCAAAATTATCGGCATGAGGAAATAGATATGACAGTTAAAGATGCTACAAACCAAAAACCACGCAACACCAAAGCAAAGACCTATGAACCTAAATATGAAAAATCACGAAAGCAAAAGCCTGTGTCTTTTTCCCTTCAAGATGCAGTACAGGTACGTTTATTAGAGTTTATTGCTAAGTTTGAGTATGGGGTTTATTTCAAGAACATCCTAGCTCAACTAAATGATTCTGAACAACAACGTATTATTGAAGGTGATCTCAACACAATTCCAAGTGCATTGATCAAACAGAACATCATTAACACAAAAGGCAAAGTAAGTGATTATTTCACCGTTGTAGATGCTACTCGTGAGTTTGATCACAATGATCTAGCAAAGCACATCACTGACGATGCCCTTCTGAAAGAGTTAGCGAACCGTAACCTGGCTCCTACAACTGAACCTACACATATTTACGATACGTCTTATAGTGTACGTGGTGCGCAACACTTATCGGCTATGGCTCATGGCGCATCGTCTTTAGGTGGTGTTCAAATGCCTGTAGTTAATGAAGAAGGTTTTGTTGAAATAGTAAATCAGGATGGTACTATTCGATTTATTGAAGCGGAACATTACGCCGACTTTATATCACAGCACTATGCTTAAAAATAAAGGGGCTTTAAAGCCCCTTCAATATTCCCAGATTAGACAAGTTGTACAAAATAGCCTGATTCATCATCTGACTGCCCGAAATCCTGTATATCTGTAATAGCGTGAAGAATCTGCTGTTCATACCCAAAAGCGTTCAGAATCCCTGAGATTTTGTTCAAAAGGAAGTAATGCTTGTCACTGCTAGATTCGTTTTCATCACTGGTTCCTCTAATGATCTCGTCAAAAGTTTCAACTTGGGAGACAAATTCCTCATTGTTTCTTTCAACAAACTTAATCTCGCGGTAAGTTTCAATCTTCAACTTTAATCGGTAGAAACTAAATACATCGTTGAACCAATTTATAAGTGTCTCAGTGTCAGCAACAAAATCAGCAACATTTTCATCTGCATGTGGCTGTAGCTGAATTTCAGAGTTAGTTACTATCTCAAAGAAAGAGTTAGTTTGTTCTTCATCATGTGGCAAGTACAAGTCAAAGACTTTTCCCGGAATATCGGAAAGCTCAATGCGCAAGAATTGTTTTGGCGTGATCTGGAAGAACTGTTCATATTCATCAGAATAAAGACCATCCTTCTCCAAATGTTCACGAGAACTACCTAGCACCAAAGCATCTTTCTTACTGGCTTTGATTACATCATCCGTAATAGAAGTATTAAGCTCCTTATCCAAATTGCGGTGCAATTTTTCAAGATGATCTGGTAATTCACTTAATGGAGCCGTGAATAAAGTATCAATATCACTGCCAAAGATTGCCATAAGCTTGTCTGTGCCTACATTCACTGGAACCTTATCAAATCCCGGCAACCCGACAATACGAGCGACTAGGCGTGTAGTTAAAGCCAGTGAATAGGACCATTCGTTCCAAACATCAGGCGACACAATGAAATCTGCATCAGTAGATACTCTGATCTGCTTGTCATCAATAGGTTCTAGTGAGGTGTTTAAAACCTGTAAAAATTCTATAGCTACTATAAGAGCAGCATCAGTGTGTAAGACATTCCCCGCAGGGCAAAGTATTCTCATTGTTCTATATCTCAATCGCGGCTAACAGCACAACTATATTTTAAACAAAATTCGTTACTTAAACCCATTTTAGAGTGTAACTTTAGGACATGCAAAGCCTGTTTAATAAAAATTTCTGCAAAAAAAAAGAAACCATATTAAGTATCACGAATATCTATTAATAATCTATCGGATTTATTTAAAAACAAGCTTTCAAATACATTAATCTTTTTATTACTACAAAGCCATTACGAGTGTATAAAAAACACCCAAACCGCATTATATTTTTCTTGCTTTAATTTTAAAAAAAGTCAATTATGTTACACACCGCTTACAGTTGCAGTCCTCTAAAAAAGAGAACAAAAGGTGCTTCTAACACCCCAGACTTTAAGCTTATAAAACACTAAATCTAGCGTACCTTTCAGGACGCGACAAAATGGTTGTAAAATAGTTATGGACGCAAAACACGCTATCAATGCGTGTGGTTATCTGTCGCTCTGGCAGTCAACTACATCATCATTCTGCACCGCAGAAAAACCTCAATACAGCTTCTCTACAAGCCAAAAATTCACTTTAATTATCCAGTTAAAGGGTTTGATTACACCTCTAATATCGGCTGCCTACGCCTTTCAAAATCAAAATAAACTTCTGTTAAATCATCTGTTTAAGACCAGAACTTTCGCTATTCCTAAATTTTTTAATTTTTAAAAATCCTACCCCATAGGGGATAGGGGGAAAATAGCCTAAGCAAAATTCACTGGTAACTTCAAATGATTTCATTACAAAGCTCTTATCATCTAAACCACTACCCTACTCTACAAAACAATTGTTGCAGTAATCAGGCTGATTTCGTTTTAGTCGTAGTTGGATATCGCCCTGATTACAGCACTTTCCATCAAATTTTGAAAAAATTTGATGTGAAAGTTTAAACCAAAAAGGGTTGCTGTGTTGCTTAGGCTATTTTAATATTCGTGGGAAAAATTAGGGGTTTTATAATCGGTTGTTGCGATTATAAGTTAGAAGGTTCGGGATATTACGGCATCCATAAGATAGAAATGAATTTCGGTTACTTTTGATAATAAAAACTCACAGCATCTTTTTTTCTTTATTAATTCATTATTGATTTGAATATCTAGTTTTTTATATTCTTCTATTATTATTCCTGTTTTCTTAACACCGCTAGAAGAAAGAAAAAGCTCTATTGCATCCCTAGCTTCAACCAAACCAGTGCTCATTTCAGTACCGCAAAACCCGGCGGTAATAATTTCAGTTGTTAATTTTTTCTTTAGCTGCACAAAGTGGGTGCAGATATGGCAATGGGTGTCGAAGTTTTCATATTGCTCCATTAATTCACGGATATTGTAATAACACCTTTTTGAAGCCACAAACGTATCGTGTAATTTATTTTTCCATAACTGAGGGTCTGAAATATTCTTAGGGTCTAATTTTAATAGGAACTGATCTAACTCATTAAGAAAATCAATGTCGATCATAATTTTCTTCAAAAGCAGTTTTATTGAAGGTGTGTCATCAATATTGTTTACATCCCCTTCCAGTAAAAAATATCGGTTCATATTACGCCTACGACCCTGTTTTTTTTAATGTTCTCTTGAGCCAACCATGATACAAAATTGTACGTTGATTTTATACATATTTTATGCACGACTAGGAGATCAAAAGGCTGATTGCAAAAACAATAGCTACTTGGACACCAAATCCCATTCGTACAATCCAAAAAAAAACCGCATTATTGCGGTTTTTTTATCTGGTGATCTTAGTAAATAATATTAATAGCAGCCGTTTTCAAATCATCAAAAACGATTTTCTCAGCTTCATCAGCAGAGTTAGCTTGAATGGTATATACCTGATTCCACGCAAAACCCAAGCCGTTTTCAGCTAATTCGTTTTCAAATGTACCATTTACGGTCACGAACCAATCCCCGCCCGGCGCGACACGAGTATGCACACTGTTTTCAAAAGGTGCATATAAGTTTTGATCGTTATTGCCTTTCGCTACTTTAATCAGAGTTTTGATATCTGTTTCTTCACTACGAGCTATAAACTCCGGCTTTTGTGAAATCGTAACTTCACCGGCATAAAGGTTTGCATACATTATATTTTACTCACAAACTCGTAATACAATTTAATTCATTTATATCATCAAAACATGGCATAAGTCAATATTATAAAGGGTTGAATGAATCAACCCTTTAGTTTGTTTTTTGTTATTAAAGCACTTAATATCTAAACACTTATTCTCATTAAAACAGTGTTGTAATGCCGATGATATATAGTGGCATGAGCCATAAGATCATGTTTTAGTTTTAATATTGAATCAACGGCGTTTTGATCATTATTCTTTTGTGCAGATAAGATCATGTTGTCCAGTATTTTATTCAAACCACTATGCTGTGTATCAAGGTAAACAATATTAGCGTTTAACTCATGGATTATTTGTCTTGTAGCTTCTGCTGTTTGTGCTGCCTGATGAACATTCGCAAGACCGGCATCAACAATTTTTGCAATTGGGTATAGAACTAAACCTAGAACAATGATATTCACCACAAAAAGAATCATGGTCGTAATTGTAATCGGTAGAATCCAGTCAAAAACCATATTCTTATGTTTACTTGCATGGATAGCAGAAGCTAGGTCCGTCATTGGAGGGAATAATTTGCCAAAGTCAAATATTCCCGCATAAACAATCAGAGCTGCTGCCACTACACAGATCAATAGCGAACATAAGATTCGTTTTACCAGATTTTGTTTAGTACGGCTCTCTACTAAGAGCTGTAATTTCTCAATCTGAATATTATCACGGCGTTCATGCAGCTCTTTGATATTCTCAAGGTTTTGGATATCCCCTTTCAAAAAATCATTAACCGTTGAGAATCGTCTTTTTAATTCAACGACAAGAGCAGTGGCTTGAGAACTATTAAACTGTTGATCAGCCATAACCTTAGTTTTCCTCTCGGTTCAAGTATGCTTCACGACCACGATAGTTCAATTTCAGGAAGTACGTGATAAAGAAAAGAACACCACCGGACGCAACCACAAAGAAATCTTTTACTGCATCTATACGACGACCTGAGATCAGGTCTGCTTGACGATTAGCAACACAGTCTTGGAACTGCTTAATACTGCTCATACTGGTTTGACAGAACTCGGCAAGCTGACGCATATACAAAGGATTCTTTATTTGGAAGTAGTTTTTCATACTTGAGATAGTGGTGAAGTCGTTAAACAAGTTCCACGCTCCCAGAAAAATCATAATCACAGCAATCACCAAACCGATTCGTAAGTAGCTCTCTGCTGTTTCATCATCTACTAGAGCTAACAACTTATAGATTTTAAGCTGCGTACCGAAGAAACGAGTTTCATGGTCATGGTGTTGGTGATACCCTGTGTTTTCACCTAATACGCCTACACCATCCGAAAACTCAAGATCATCTTCTTCTTGTTTAACCACTACAGGTTTTTGACGCAGTTCAGGTTGTGCCATCGTAGCCGGTTCAATATCCACTTGATCTGCTGATGGTGCTACAAGTTTTTGAGCAGTCTCAGCAGTTTCTACCGTTTGGTGCTGTTCCGGTGGAATGATTTGCGCATGGCTGCGAGGTTTACCCCCCATGTTGAATAGGAATCCTTTAGCCTTTTGTTCAGGTACAGGAGCCACTTCATCTTCATCTACGGCGTTAGTCTGAGTAGCCATAAAGTCGAGCTGCTTATTCACCAGATCACCGATCTGTTCTTCTACTTCATTTTGCGCTTGAGTAATTGTGTGCTTAATATCTTCTGGATAATGAAGTTCGAGGTACTGAATAATGATACCTTCTAATTCATTTTGCATTTTTGAGGAAACACTGCCATGCAATGTAGCTTCACGAATTTCAGCACTCATATTTTCAACAACGTAAGCTTGGATTTCTTTACGTTTTTCAGGACTAAAAGACCTGATTAGGTTTTGGATATTAGCATTCATAAATTAGTTTTTTAAAAACCCTGGACAAGTGGTTTATTTTTTCAATTATAACAGTATTCAAAAGAAGCTCGTCATATATTGATCAATTTATTAACTATTTCCTTTTGGGGAGTTTGATTTCTGTATATACAAAAAAGACCACACACGATTCAATTGATAGAATCCTATTAATCAGGCATAATATCTACATCAGCATCTAAGTGTCTTAGCAAACCCATTTAGTTGCAGAGCAATACCCAAAAAAAGAAGTCGTATGACTTCTTTTTTTTTGCCTTCAATTTCTTATGAACAACTAATGCCCGGTGCTTGCTGACCAATAGCGACAAAGTTTCCCCGCCCTTGAGCGATCTTGAAGTTTTCAGCTAAAGCCTGATCGCGTAAAAGTATTCCCTGCATTTGAGCAAGCACATTACCGGCTCCTGTACGAGCAGCACACGTAACCGCAGTATTGTAGGTTTGCTGAATACTGGCTACGTTCATATTTTTAGGGTCAGAGATCATTTGAGATACGGCAGCGATATAAGAAAAACCGTAATCCTTTTGGGTATTATTCAAAGACGGTGTATTCAATACACTCACAGCGTTAGGCATAGCATTTTGAAGTGCGCGAGCAACACGTTCCTGATTTGCGATTTGATTCACCATTTGGTTATTTTGTTGTTGTTGTTGTGGGGTAATTACCTGAGGTTTATGATTCTGGTTTTGAGGTGGTGGTGTCACCTGACCTTGATATTGAGGTTGTTGTGGCTGATACCCTTCTGGTGTGTTCTGAGGACGCGGTTGTGCCGGAGCCGGTTGAACTTCTGCCTGAGCTGCTATTGAACCAGTTGCAGCTTGAGCTTGGGTAGCCTTTTCAATTGGTGACGTTTGAGCAGCTTGTGTAGATGACGTTTGTGAAGGTTTTTTTGCTGTCCAACTACTCATATCAGCCGACACGTTAGTAGTCACAGCAAAAGTCGAGATTGCGCTAACAGCTACAAGTAACTTTTTCATTTTAGTATTCCAATTTAACTAATTTTGGATTGTGTGTATAAAAGCAAAGTAATTTTAAGCGGTTTTGGTGTTTTGGGATAGGTAAATTACAGGCGAAAAAAAAGGAACAATTAACTTGTTCCTCTTCTCCGGCTTAACACCTTTTGAAAACCCCCTTGAGGGATGATTTTCAAATACTTCTTACCCACTTTTGGGATGTGATTAACACTCTTTGAAGTAATAATTGCCTACCCACCTAAGGGAATATATGGCTAGTGCCGTTTCAAATCATTTTTTGATTTATAACGGTAACTGCTTTCTATTATGCACAATAAATGTTTATTTTCCACCTCTAAAACATTAAATATTTTAAAAAACCCATAAACATGCGAGTTATGGGCTATTTTTTATTTAACGAAATTTGCCATAGCTCGTACATTTTTCAGCAACGATTTTGGCAATAGTTTCTATATTAAAACTCTCTTTTTTGAGTAGCTTTTGTATTTTTTCAATATTGTCATTTGCTTTGAGATAAAACCCTTCTTTTTGATTAAAACCGATCACACCAATATGTTTACGAGTTACATCAAATAGAGTTTCGCTATATATATCCCACTCAAATTCGATCTGACCATAACCTTGCCCAACTTTTCCGCCAATAGGGTGTTTGGATGCAGTGAATATAGACCAGACAAAAAACATAAAGTCTTTTTCAGAAGGATTGTTTAGACGCATGGAGTGTTTAAGAACTACATTTTCGGCTAATGCCACTGTGTTATTTACTTTACGATGTGGAGCTAAACCTCTATCCGCTTTTTCCAACTCACTCATTTTCGTTTCAAGGCTTTTAATCGACCTTTGAATGAGCTTTTCCAAGCTTGGGTCGATATTTGGCTTATTGAGTTTGGCTTGTAGAGCCTTAATCTCATTTTTGGTTTCGTTCTTAATATCAGCCGATGCCACTTTCGCCAGTAATACTGAATCCAGTTCTGAAATTGTAGATGGGTCGATCTGTTGAAGTACGTGCGGGTCGCTTTTCAGGATATTGGTACTGCTTGAGCTGCCAATTTGAATCACGGCATCCTTTTTATCTGCTACGGCGTTATTCACGACCAGACGACCACCAGAAAGCCAACGACCAAATACTGCAAAAAATGGATTTAGCTCTTTGAGATTGCGGTTAATTTTCCTACGTTCCATTTGGGAAACTTTGGAAAGCTGATTGTGTACATCCAGACCCAAACCCATAAAGTGATGTTCTGCCACATTGAAACTTTGTCCTTGCTGATTTGCCATAGCAGCAATGGCATTATGGACAGAGTGACGCAACCAACCACGAATTGTTGAGCTTTGGATAATTGGCAGACCTTCCATACTGTGCGGGAACACACTGTTCTTGTTCGGGAGTTGCACAGTAAACGGCGTAACTGTTTTGACATTGCCTTCAAAACTTAAAATAGTGTTCATTTAGCAAATCCTTATTTATTGCCTTTATTCTTCGCGTTGTTTAGTGGGGGTGTATAGATCAATCGTTTCGGGATGATCACAGCCGACTTAGAATGGGTATGGTATGGCGGTAAATAGCGACCATAATCTTTAACCCCGCCCACTTGTTTGAGCTGTTCGGGTGTTAATCCGATATCTTTGACGACACGCATTAAACGACCATCAGAAATTACACTCAGGTCACGGTTAAGCTGAACAAAAGAGATCGACGCGATTTCTCCAAACCCGGTATTTGTTAAACGACCAACGCCATGAATTTTCTTTAATAGAGCTTCGGCTTTCTCTTTGTCACAGGTGGCATTAAAAAAGGCTGTTTTGGCAGCAATAGCATGAACTGATGCCATTTTGGTTTCACCGATTACTTTGTCATCGGTCCATGCTTGCATATCCATGAGATTATCAATCATGGTGTCTGACTTAGACATAACTCCGCAAGAAATGTATTTAGGCTTATCCTGAAAATACATAGCTGAACACAGGTAAGTGTCATCTTGTTTTTCTAAAACGGTATCCAGGATATCCAAAATTTCTTCATCGTTATCCATAAACTCACTTAGGAACCAGTAGAACAATGAATCCAGATGCAAAGGAAATTTGCCCGGAACAATCGGTGTCCTCATGGTGAGTGCAATACGGTATGGTTGGAACATACTCACCTCCGAAGTCCTATGACTTTAATTTTTGGATACGCAACATGCCAAAGCCCCACGTTTTACGACGACCAATACCATTTTGATAAGCGGTTAATAATAGTTGTGGGTCGGTTACGGTTGCTGTGACACGAACTTCATAGCTGAGAAGCGTCAAAGTTTTCCTATTTTTGCGGAAGTAAATAGTTCGATTTTCGTTTTCAGTAAATTCGATATTATCAAATTCAATCCCGATAGTTGAAAGCATGCGGGTTGCGTACTCAAGCTTTTCGATATCGGAAAGATACTTGCGGGGTAAAACCTCATATTCACCAAGATCATTCTTTTTTAATGATCGACGGCGTTCATAGACCGCAGGGAAATTTACGACGATTTCCACTTGGTCTAAAGGTTTCAGTTCAAAAGAGGATTCTTTGTAATGCAGGGTGTTTGGCTTACAGTTCAGACGCGCAAAAATGTAATCATCCAATTCTACAAACTGAACCTTACGCTCTGAGGTGTTTTTTCCATCGGTAGGTTTGGTAGGTTTGGTGAGCCATTTATTGACAGAGTTTTTTTTGTTCAGTTCGGCTGATTCAATCAAGCTATCTTGAACAAGAATCTTAAATAGACTTTCGTGTGCATAGCAAACTTTCCCGCTCTGTTTTTTGAACGCGATAAGATACGCCGAAAGCACACATCCTTGCTGCGGAATACTGTTCATCAAAAAAGACCATTTTTAAACAAGCTGATTCTTTTTCACATCAATCTTGCCGTCACATCACTGACGATTATTCTGAAAATGGGTATGCTACGCATTGCCCTCTAAGAGAATAAAATTCCTTCATAGAAATCTTCTTCTCAGTTTTGACCGTTTCGGCTAATTGCACGAATAAAGTTCTGGTAAACATACGCTGATCGGGTGAGAACTCAGAAGATTCAAAAAGAAACTCGGCTGTTTTCTCTACCAAAAATGCGTAAACAGAAGCCTGGTCATTACGCTGTTCGTAGGTTCCGTAGAACTTGAACAACGTCTGGAACACAATATTTAACTTTTCACGATACAAGTCAATACATTTTACATTTCTGCTTTGGAACAGCTTGTTGTTGTGTTCAATGATATTGAAAATTGCGGTTAAGTTAAACAAATCATAGAACAATGAATTGGCATCAGACTGATGATCGACATTCATGTGTTCAAGATAATCATTCACCCAGAGATAATGATCTGTATTGCCGTTTATTGGCTGCAAGTGCTCAATAAGATTATCGGCATTGATGATGAACGTCTCGAAACTTTCGAGATCAAAGCCGACTTCATCCTCGCTGTAACTTTCCCACTGAGCATCGTCAACAACAGGGGGTGGCGCAGAAAAGTTTGCCGGTGCATCAATGCGGTAATCGGTTTCCAGATTCTCAGCCGTTGCCTGAGCAACTTCGTCTGCCATTTTTTCAGCATCCGAAAGAACATGCCCCTTCGGGAATACGATTACATTCTGAACAGGAGGTTCCATTGATTCAGACTGAACCACTTGCGTATTTTCTTTTTTCGCTTTTAGTTTCTCAGCTTCAATTTTTTTGTTGTATACATTCAGCAGTTTTTTCTCACTTGGAGAGAGCTTTGGCATTGTAACTTTTGTCGGGTCCTTAGGTGGACGACCACGTTTTTTTGACTGAACGATCTGAGCTGCCGGGCTTGATACAATCTTGCTTGCCGATTCCCCTGTTTCCTCAACAACAACTTTCTTCACCAGGCGAGAATATGAGCTGTAACGATTTTCAATAAACATAGATGCAGCCAGTTCTTGCCAGTATTTTTGTAGGTCATCAGACAAGAATCGGCTGATCTGGGTTTCAATAGTTAGATGATCATATTTCTTAGAAAGACCAACATTCTTTTGAATACCAACAAACTTACTATAGGCTGAATCAATACGAGCGCAAAGTTGCTCTACTGTGCAGTAACGAATACAGCTAAAGATTAGCCAATCATTTTTAAAGTTGCTGACATTTGTAGTCGCTTTGATGTGTCTCAAGATAGCTTTATGCGAATCAGTAAATGTGCGCTTGCTCACTACATTGAATTTGACCAGTTTTTGCTTCAAACCGCCTAGTGTTTTGGTTGAACGTGTAGAAATATCTATGGTGTATTCGCAACCCGGCATTTTACTCAGGTCGGCAACGACATTACGGATTTTATCTCGGACAAAGTGAGCATCATTGTCTGCATAGTGCGAATCCTGAACTACGCCCATGAACCGCTTGAGTTCATCTAATGAATATTCAAAACTAGCTTGCTCACGCAAAACCGAATTGTTGTAAATATTCGACTTAATAAACAGGTACATTTGGCGAAGGTTATTACGCTGTGGCAAGTAGTGTAAGAAGTGCCAGTCAACGCGAGTATATGGCAAGATTTGTCTAAGTTTTGCACCATCTTTCATTTCGCTCATTAGCATCAACAGCAATTTACGAAACTCTGCGCCAATCGTAAAACCTAAAAACTCTTTCTTTTTATTTTGCCAGTAGAAACAGTTTTCAAAAGCGTTAATTTCTACTGAGTGATCATCAAGGTCTCTCTCTTTCCCCATAAAGGTCGTCAAAAGATTGATCTGCTCGCCTATTTCGTTGTCCGTCTTACGGTTGAAGTATAAACGGAAGCAGAAAGTACGCAGTTCATTGGTAGCGCGACCAAATTTGTCAGCTTCAAAGTCATCAGAAATAGACCCGAAGTTCAATAGGGTGCGAACAAGCTGATATGGAAGGAAGAAGTAATTTTTTTCTATTGGATTTGTAGCAATGACCGCCTTGACCGCATCACTCGTAGCTGCGTGATCTTTCAAAGCTTTGGTTAATTCGTCGGTGTATTTTTCGATCTGGTTATAGACTTGCGCAATCATAGCCACAACCAAAGGCAGACTATCCTGTTTTAATTGGTGAAAGCTATTAAGAACAACATTTGGAACAGAGATCGTAGCTTTGTCGAACTGTTTAGCGGATTCTTGATTTGATTTAAGACGCTGATTCAGCAAAAGAGGGTTTTGCTCATAAACTTGTTGAAAAGCATAAGTATGAACACTCTCCAACGATAAAACTTTCTTTTGTTCTGCATTAGCAATCTCAGAAGTCACTTGCTCTAAATCTAAAACAACTTCTTGAGGTATAGCTTCTGCAAGACCGCTCACAACAGCTTGCTTTAACATAGATATTTCCTGACCCGGATTCTCTCAGTAGTCCATTAAGTAGGTGTCCAAGCCCACAAAACGTCTGTTTTACCAAGATCGCCAGATATAAAAAAATTACACCGATATTTTACAAAAAGAGATAATTTCACATGCGCTAGACCAGTCGCAATATAGTTACTTTCTCTCAATTTTTTTAGATGTTCATACATCACTGACATTTATAGCAAATAAAGAATAAAAAGTGGAGTAGAGAGCGTATAAAAAACTCCATATTTCTACGAAAAATAGGGTTTTTTACAAAAAAGTTGTTGTTTTGAGTGGTTTGTATATACAGAAAATTAGTCACAAAAAAAAGACCGGCATTTTGCCGATCTTCAATCTGATCTGTTTTAAGCGGTAGCGACTACCGAAGCATCAATATCAAGCATACTGTTTTGACCACCAACCACGTACTGAGAACGCGCAATATTGCGGATTTTTTCAATTTCTTGCGGTTTTGAATAGCTTTTTTGGGTGTTTTCCACCAGTACACGATAAAGTGTTTGTTGGAAATCTGGGTCCATGCCACAGAAGCTACTAGCCAGTGTCATAGCGAACTTCATTTCACCGTTTGTAAATTGGCGTGTGCTCAAGGCATTAAACGTGCGATAGAACCTGAACGGTAAACGTCGAACTTCTTGAACAATTGATACTTTAAGAAGAGCTTTCAAAACTACTTCATAAGTATCTTTAGAAATTTGCAGACCGGTTGCTTGGCACATTTCATCCCAAGTAAATTCGTTGTAGTTAGATTCATTGTCTAACATGCTTTGATACAGGTAGTTCCAGATCACGACACTCTCAAGGTATTTAAACCCTCGAATAACGTAGTCTTTACCGTTGATCGTGCAACGAATATCTTTTTTAACTTGCACATTGTCTACGCTGTACGCACTTGACATTTCATAGCATGAAGCTAGTGGGCTTTGTTCTCCCCCCGCTCTATAGCTACTACTAGATGCTGCAAGGGAAGAAAATAACATAAGTTGGGTCATGTTCTTTTCCTGAAAAGACAGTTGATCTGCCAATTATTTATATAATACTATTTTTATAATAAAAAAACAATTTTGTTAAAATAATTTTGTAATCAGACGATACATTAAAAACCAAATAAAACAATGGCTTACATAATGCACAAGACCGGTGGTGCTAGATTTCCGATATATTACTAAATGACTACACAAAAAAATGCGCGTATTTAGAATAAATGGTCTTAAAGGAACCACTATTTAAAATCGTTTTCTTTTCGTGTATTAATAATGCGCTTCAAATATAAAGCATACATAGTTATCCACTAAAATAAATTCAAAAGCATATTTATATATACTTTTAAATTTATAAGTATAGCGACTGCGAGAGTGGCTTGAAAAAAATAACGTGGTGCATTTTACTATGTAAAACATTGGCTTACAAGCGTTTTGGAGTAGAGGGTTTATCCACAGAAATTTACAAGCCTTCACTCCAAAATCGGCAAGCCTTCACTCCAAAACAGTGTCCTAAGCCTTGTACAGTAAGGGTTTGAGCTGTGCAGGAATTAAATTTGAACTTTTTGAACGATCATGTATAAAAGCCCGATATTTAGAGTGCATGATATGGCTTGTAGACCTAGCATTTCCGCGCCTTTCACGACTTTTTCAACACATTAAAAACCTTGTGGATAAGCATGCTGATATAAATGCAAAATGGAGTAGAGGGTTTGCAAATTTGAGCCAAAAACACGGCGTTATGAAAAATCACAAAAACCCTCTACTCCATTTTTTCAGAGCCTTCACTCCAAATGCCACTCCAAAGGCTTGATATACATAGATATTAAATCGGACAATAATACAGAAGTATAGTTAGATTAAAAAAGGATAGTGAAAAACTGGTGAAATCTTAGCCACTTTTTTTTTATTATTCAAACAAACAAATGACTAAATAATCTAGTTTATATAATATCAAATCTAAATATTAATATAAACACATTAATCAATATTATGACTGAAATAACAATAAGTTCATTATAACAAGGTTTATATATTAACGAGATAGTTTTTCTAATCGACCAGTTCAGATACCGCAGTTTGTTTTTCAGAGAGTACAGTAAACCTATTCACTACCAAGTAGACCAACAAAGCTTGTTACTCTATCAACAACAACCCTACTCTTTAAGTTTTCTTAAATTGAGTTTTTTTGCCAAATCCTGTATTTTTAAACGGCGAAAGCATGTTGCGTATTTAACCGACACCCACTAAAAAATAAAAAATTTCAGCTCTAATTTTTGAATGCTGAAATGAGGTCTAACCTATGGCTAAGAATGATTTTATAAAACCTCTTGATCATCGTAAGTCTGAAATACAACGCCTGATTGTCAGTGTTAATGAATTTTATAAGCACGATGGCGACGATGTGACTTATGTGCATGGTATAGAGGTTCGCACCAAAACTCCTGTCCGTATTCGCTTATCTTCTCTTGAAGAACTGAGTGAGAACAACAACAAACTCAAAAGCACCTACTTTGGTAACAAGACACCAGAAGAACAAATGGATTTAGTTCGTGGTCGTCGTGCTCGTCAAAGCATGGAGCGTCTTTCAAACAATGATTCCGTTGGTATTCGGAACGCTGAATTTCCTGACCGTGGACGTATCCTTGCGTTTGATAAATGCCGTTTGAAGCAAGATGAAAACTTAGGCAAATACATGGCGTTTACGGCTGACCGCGTAAATGAAATGTCTAGTGAACTGAGTGCTCAGGTAGTTCACGGTTTGACTACCGTTAAAATGCAACCATACATCAAAGACGGCGAAAAGCATCTTTACGCATCAGCGATCATTCTGGATAACGCCCACCGGTTACAGGCTCCTGATTCCCTAAAACTGGAACCGGCTCAAGCCCAAACCGTTGCAGTCCAAAACTTGCAAGCCTTGTTATCAGGTTTAAACAACAAGTCTGAATCTCAAGACGTAAAAATGCCTTTTGCTCGCTTAAATATCCGCAACATGGAAACTGGCAAGGTGCAAGGTTCCTTCCCACTACTCCCCTCTCTGGAAACAGCAAAGCATGAGGACGTAGTTCAGGACAACAAACCTGACACAATGCAGAAATACAAAGGAACTTCAAAAGAAGTACAAAAAACCACAGTTAGCTACAAGGTTGCTGCTGACCCACAGGACAGTATTGCTGATCTATTGGCATGTAAGGACTACACAAGCCAACAATTCATTGAGAAGTACGGAAACAATGCGACCTTTGCTCAACTTGAAAGCGATACGGATATGCGTTCTGCGTACCGTAATGTGCTTAAACAGGATGTGGCACGTATTATCGTTTCATCACTGATCGGGGCTAAATCTATTCCAACGGTCACAACTCAGCAATTGAACCCGCATGAATATAAATCACTGCGAAATTTATATGCCGGTCTAAAAAACGGCAACTACACTGCTGAATTGTTCTCTGGTCAGACAATCAACCTGGGTTCACGTTATACAGAGACGTTTGCAACCAAGTACCTGAATGACAATGCACCGCAATCATCATTCCGTGATATTACCGATGCTAAAGTAGACTTTGTTCGCGGTAAAGGAATTGATGGCATTGAAGAGCCAGATCGTAAACCTCGTGGGGGTAATTTTCACAAGCTGACTTACGATTTTATTCTTGGTGCTGATGACAGTGCTTTGAATCTGGTTACAAGCTATGCAAAACCAGTTTTTACTCCGGCGTATGTCGCAGTACAGCCATTGTCAAAACTATCAACTGACAACCTGATTGCGGTCAACATTGAAACTCAAGAATTGGCTCGTTCTCATGCTATGAAAAAATCACTAGCAATGAGCGATCTGACAGTTGAGTTCGTCAATGCGCATAAAACCAAAGTCTATCGCCCTTCAAATCTAAATGAATTTGAATACGACAAACTTGAAAACGCCAAAGACCTGTACATGGCACAACGTCAAGCGGTAGAGGTTCAACGCGAAATATCGAATGATGTAGAAGCCCCGGCGGTTCCAAGCCTGAATGACACACTGCTAATGCAGCGTGAAAAAGAAAAACAATCCCAAAACAAAACGCAGCAAAACGATTCGCCCGCACATTCGATTTAACTGTTAAAAATGAAGAAATTGTGCTAAAAAAAGAAGCTGTATTTTTTCGGAAGTACAGCTTTTTTTACGTGCCGTGAGCCGTATTTGAGATAGAGATAAAAATGACGACTGAATCCGAAGTTAAAATGAAATGGATTGATATGTCGAGCGCGGGAATTTATCTGTTCCCTCAGACGCTTGCCAATCAAAAAAAAGTTCTACTTCTCCTTGATTGTAATAAAATTCTTTCGGCTGAAAGCCTTGCTACTTATGGTTTTGAGCGGGTTTATATAGAAAACCAAGACCAATTAACAGAACGCCTGTACATGCGGGATAAGACTTCTGGAAGTATCCAACCCAATATCTTCGTCAAGGTCGGCGTATCGCATCAGATTATCCGTATCATCAGCGCAAGTCAGGAATATCTCACTGAACAGTTCACTACACAGTTCTCACGCTATACAAAATTTAGTTTATCTCAATTACTGAATACTAAGACCCCGCTTGGGCGTAACAATCTAGGCGATATGGTTTACGCATCACCCTTTGGTCGTTTTGCGGTGAATGAAGAAACCGGCACGATCTCAGTTGAAAAACGTGATATCAATGGGAATATTGTCAGTGACCCTCGCTTCTTACGCGCTAAATTGCGTGGTGAAGTTTATAGCTGTGTTCAGGGATTCCTAGACTACAAAATAGAGCAGAAGCAGAACATCAGTAATGGCGATCTGGTGAGCTACACAGCTCTGATCACCCAAAAAGGCAATGCGTCATTCGATGTTTCTCTCGTAACGTCTACTCAACTGGACTTGGTGCAAGATGCACTAGAAATGGCGGTCGTTGCCAAGTATTCCATCCTTGATCTGACTTCAAAAGAACATTTTGATGTTGCAGTACAGGTCTTTGAACAACTGCCGATTCGTAATCTAACGAATAACGTGGTGTTGAGCCTACAACAGATTACTACCCCGCTCCCTCTAGCGTTCATTGGTCAACGCCTATTGGTCGAGCCAGAGCAGCTTGAGGACACGGATACTCAATTTTCTTTACTAGAGCCTAGTCTGGGGCATGCAAGTCTTGTTGCCATGCTTTCAGCGTATAAGAACATAGATATTTTCGGTTTTGAGATTGATAACCACCGTTTGTCTCGTCTGCAAAAAACCGACCTAATCAAATCTATTCAGGTGTATTCGGGCGATTCTAAACAAATTGATTTCATTGAGCACAATGGTTCCAAGCTGTTTGACTTCGTAATCTCAAATTTGCCATGTGACCGTATTGAACGCACTGAGATTGGTAGACTACGCAGCCACCCGAATGAAACCTTCAAAACAACTCGCTTAGATTATTTACTGCTGTTCCGGGCTTTGGCAAGCCGTGAAGATGAAGGGCGTTCTGTATTCTTCTTCTCAACGGACGCACCAATCAGCCACGGTCAGATTAAAGCGTCAACTCAGTTGATGCTTTACTACCTGTATGAGAACTATCATGTTGATGACTTAGTGGAAGTCAGTGGCGAGCTATATGCGCGTCAGGGTGCAAAGTACAATATCCGTATTCTAGTTGTTGGAAAGAAACGTGATATACCAATCGCTGACCGCGATCTGTTAGTTAAACTGGTTCCTTCACAGCTTAAATTCTTCAACGACTATCAAGACCTATGGTTGTGGTCTAACCGTCTGATTGAAAAACGCTATGGTGAAGAAGAATTTGATCTGTCCAAAGCCCAACAGGTCAATATCTACGGCGATTCAGAGACGAATCAAAACTTTAATGATCGCTATGTCCATGATCTCAACGATAATGAATCATTGGAACAAGTTGCTACCATCACACCGATTATTAGCCCAGATCAGCGCGTGATCGAGAGTTTCGATGACTTAACGCTACAAAACATCATGGGTAATGATGCCGAAGAAGCTGCTGCTCAACAGTCGATTCAACCAGAGAAGGTTATCCCTGATGTATTCGCAATTGACGATATTGATGACGATATTGATGACGATATTGACTTACTAGCCGACAAGGACGACGAAACTAACGGATTTGCTGTAGGTAAAACATCACGCGAAGATGCGTTTGACACGATTGCTGACACAGAAGAAAAACCGATTGAAAAAACTGGTAATCCATTCTTTGATGAAGAAGCAGACGAAACTTATGGTCCGGGCGAGGACTTTGAATTTGAAGATGACGATGCCCCACCATCAGACGACGATTTTGACCTTGCTGCACTAGATGATGACCTTGACCCTGCTGATCTGGAAGAACTAGGGGAATCAACTGGTTCTGGTGGCACTGGTGGTTCTGGCTCCACAAATAAGGAATTTTCTTCTACTGAATTTCTGGATGACCAAGAGAGCGAAGAAGATAGCATTTCTACACCGAAAGAAAGAAAGTCAACTGGCTCCACATCAACTATAGTTGGCTCTTCTACTGCTATAGTCGTTGAAGAAGAAGATGAAGCGACTGAAACTGATGCGGAACCTACCGAAGAATCAACGCCGGATGCCCCTGTATTCGGTTTTGATGAAGAAGAAATTGATCTGGAAGCGTTAGAGACAAGTGAAGTCTCTGAGGAAATTGCAGAAGAATCACCAACGACTGAGTTGTTTACTGAGGAAACTGAAACTACTGCTGTAAATTCGGATACAGAGGGCAAATCGGAAGCTGAATCCGAATCCAAAGATGAATCGGAAGATGAGCCGAAAGCTGAATCGGAAGGTGAACGAACTGTAATCGAGACGGCTAAAGAAATTGTCCGGGTCGTTGGCGATACAAACAAGCCAAGTTCTACGATCATCAAGTCTCTGGATGAAGCGGTACTGTACGAAGAAAATAACTACCAACAAAAATACATTTCAGAATCACGAGTGTCTGAAACCATTTCGATGATTCCGAAAAACCTGGCTCCATCTTTCTATCGAGCGCGTGATGCCTTAGTTGAGTATTTGGAATTATCAACTCAGTCTGAAATCCAAGAAACCCTGACCGATGAAACTGGTACTGAACGTATTTTTGTTGGCTCCAACCGTTTCTATAACAAAGACTTTGCTGAATACGTTGGGCGCACAAACTTCCAAAGCATGATTGATGCTTATGTCGGGTACATGCTGCAATACGAATCTCACGAAGAACTTGCTGAATGCTTTGCGTGTGAACAGGTCGATGCACTGGCACTGGCTATTTCACAACACAAGTCTAACCGTGCGATCTGGATTGGCGACCAAACCGGTTTAGGTAAAGGTCGTGTAGCTGCGGGACTATTACGTTATGCGAAACTGCAAGGTCTACGCCCTGCCTTCTTCACACTAAATGCTCAGTTATTTGGCGATATCTGGCGTGATATTACGGCGATCAAAGCCGACAAACTGTTTACCAATCCATTTATTTTTAATGCAAACGCAAGTATCAATGAGTTTGGTACAAATAACGAGTTGTTTAAAGGTACTAACATTCCGAAGAATCTGGATAAAATTTCAGATAAGCACGATCTTGTGTTGGCAACCTACTCTCAATTCGGTAAACCGGGTCAAAAGCCTGACTTGCTGATTGATGCGGTAGATCAAAATACATTCCTAGTCCTAGATGAATCCCATAAGGCAGCCGGTGAAAAATCGCATATCAATAAAATTTTCACCCAAATCATCGGCAAGGCAAGCTCTCTAGCATATTCGTCTGCAACCGGTATTAAGACTGCGAACAACCTACCGTTCTATTACCGCCTGTTCCCTGCGTCAATCAGCCGTGAAGTCATTATGACTACACTTAAAGACGCTGATGAAGCGGTACTTGAACTTGTATCACACAACTTATCTATGGATGGTTGTCTGGTTCGCCGAGAACAGGACTTGTCCAAAATCGAGTTTGTGACACCGGAGCCAAACAAGGAATACAACGATTACGTTTATCAGCTCTCTGATGCGTTATCAGCAATTTTGCTTGATATGAACGAGCTGTCTACAAGCTTGATGGATGATCTGAACGATCACTTTGTCGAAGCCGGCGACCCTGAGCAATACATCGTTAATATGTTCCGTAAGGAGCACCCAAAAGCGAAGTTTAATTTTGATGATGCGAAGCTTGGCTTGAAAGTGAACATGCTTAATTTCGCTTCACGCCTATATGATGTGCAACGACAGTTCCTATTGGCAATCAAGACTGGTTCCGCGATTGAGACAGCGATTAACTGCCTGAACAATAGCAAGAAGCCTGTAATCAGTCTTGAAAGTACCGGTGAATCTGTTTTTAACCGTCTGATGGCTTACAAGCTAAATACCCCAGACGAAAAAGGTCAAACACTGTCTGATCTGGAAAACGAAATTGCACGTTTACAGATGCAAATTAAGCATGCAGAAGAAAGCGACAAGGTAACAACTAAACTGCAAAAAGAACTAGATGGTTATGTAAATCGTCGCAGTGAACGTATTAAAGAATACTTGGCTGATTTTGACAATCCACCGCTATTCAAAGAAATTCTATTGATGATGCTTGATAGCATGAACAAGGCGAAGATCATTGATCAAGACGGTAACTACATTGAGCTAATCGTGGGTGACGGCAACCCTGCTTATGACGAACAACGTGAGCTGATTCGTAAGAAGATCAATGATTATCCTGATCTACCGTTCATGCCAATCGACATTATGCGTAATGAAATCCGCAAAGCCGGATATACGATTGATGAAATCGCGGGTACAACTGTTCGTTTACTGCAAAACCATGAAACCGGACGTTGGCATGCCGAAACACGTAAGAGCAATGATATTGGCGACCGTGTACGCACCGTTGCAGACTTCCAAAGCGGTAAACTGGATGCCTTGATTATTACTCGTTCTGGCTCCACAGGTATTTCCCTGCATGCTCTGGAAAGCAAGAACCCGGACATTCCATCGGACCACTTGCGCCAACGTGTATTGATCGTGGCACAGCTTCCTTTAGAGATTGTGGAGTTCATGCAAACATTGGGTCGTGTTGATCGTCGTGGTCAGTACAGCTCACCTCAGATCATTACCCTATCATCATGTATCCCTGCTGAAACGCGCATTAACATGATGCACATGCGCAAACTCGCACTTTTGTCAGCGAACACTACGTCCAACCGTGAATCACGCTATAAAGAAACAGATGACATGCCAGACATGCTGAATGAAGTCGGCAACAAGGTATGTATCGACTACTTGACTGAAAACCCTGAAATTGCTGCTACATTCGATATCGACCTAAGCGACGACAAGGATAAGAAAAATGAGCGCGATAAGAGCAAGTACATCAATAAACTGCTCTCTAAACTCATTATGGTTCCAATCCATCAGCAAGAAATGATTTTTCAAGACTTGTCTGCCAAGTTCAACGAATACGTGAAAGAACTGGAAGCTGCCGGTCGTAACCCGCTACGTGTACAAGTGCTGAACTGGAAAGCTAAAGACCTGAGTGTGCATCAGCTTAAACGTGGTGCTCTCGATGTGTCTGTGCGCAACCATTTTGGTCTTGAGACTGCATTTGACCATGAGTTGACCTACAAACAAGTGGGCTACAGTCAGGACATGCGCCCTATCCGTACCAACAAGTTCCCTGAAATCTACAAGGAAAGTGAAGAAGCAATGCTGAAACAGCTTGCGGTACTGCTTGGCAAGGAGCCTGATCAGGTTACACAACTGTCTACAGCTATTCTTGAATACGCAGACAAACTGGATGCGCTGATTATTGAAAAATATGTAGCAAGCTGCCGTAGCTCAGTGATCAATGCAGAAGGTGAATTTATCATTCTAGCGGGGAAAGAAACTGCTCGTTTAGTTCAGGGATACTTTAAGCGTGATACTGACCCAAATAACCATCGTGACTTAAACATCAAAGCGACTAAGCAATCTATCCGTGATGCTCTGGAAGTCATCAATAACCAGAAATTGATTGAATCTTTTGAGAATGCGCAACTGATTATCAAAACGCTGAAAGACTTTGCTCGTTGTTACCGTTCAGAGGATGGAGAAACAGCGAACCGTCATGGTCTGGTAATGCCAATATACTGCCCGACCCTAGATGGTGAAAGCATGATTGCCGGTGGCGTTCTGGCGCGTATCCACTTCCCGCCGATTCGCACCAACTCACTCATTCCTAGTGTATTCAAAATGGATGTGATTTTCCCTGGCGAAGATGAACTGGTACAAGTAAGTCTGTCTTATCTGTTCTCTCAATCAAGTGCCGTAGTTCAAAGCTGCAAGTATGTGGAACCAAGTCGGGAAGCTAAAGAGGTTCGCCTACAGATTATGGATAAACGAGCTGCGAAGGATAAACAGCGTGAATACGATGAACCTAAACACCCGGTCTACATGGTTTATTACAATATTGAGGACACGCAAGAGAAGCTGCTTAAAACAAGTTTCGACAGCGCACATGAAGGTCGCGTGAACCGTACTGCAAACATTGTGACTGGCAACCTGTTCAAAGCTAAAACGCTGATGGATAAGAACGTACCACACTGCTCGGTGATCTATACGAATCAGTATGGCATCCGTGAGCGTGGCTTCCTTGTATCACCGAAATTCACCTATGCAGCTCTTGAAGATTCGATCTACCGTACTGCAACCACGGAGCAAATCAGTGTTTATCTGGACGCTCTCAAAAAGCATGCTGTGAGTTATGAGCAATATCCAAAGATTGTCTTTAATGCACGTAATACGAGCGTAACGATTGAGTTCCAAAGCCAAGTAAATGCAACCATGACATTGAAAGGTGCAAGCTCTGAAATCAACCGTTTCTTAGAAGATGACATGATTTTCAAAACAGAAGTGATTGATAAGCCAAAATCACTGAACATCGTGATTTCTGGTGATGTGATTGCGCGTGGCGCACGTACCATGCGTATTGCGAAGGTCAATTGGGATATTCTACCGAAACTCATTAACCTGATGGGTGAGAATGGTCACTTTATCAATGCTGAGATTAGCCACTTCCATCCAGAACCTCTGCAAACCGCACGAGAAAAACTAGACAAAATGCTGAACAAGGATTTTGCGATCTTGTCAAAAATGCACATCGTAGGTGGCGGTAGTGGTGGTAGTAAACTAGAGGAAGTGAAACAAAGTGAAGATGGTGTCACTGATATTTTGGTGAATAATGTTGAAACCCTGTTTAACACTTAATCTATTTATACTTAAAGAACCAAGAAACGCTTAATTTATTTAAGCGTTTTTTTATTTATCATGGGTGAAAAAACTATAAATCTATTTTTATAGTAAAGTGTAAAAATAGTTATGTAGTAAACTATTAAACTATAAAAACATTAAACTAGGAAAATATATTTATATAAAAATAGGATATTCGGAATAAGTGGTGGATGTGGCAGTTTTTTTCGATGATATTTTTTTTGTAAGCTTACAAAATCCAAGCTATTTGTCTAAAGGAAATACAATAAACACAACAAGACAAACACGGCTCAGGAGCAAAAAAGCCATGAAAATTGTGAATTTAACTCAGCACAATTCAACGCACGACCAACAAGAACAAGGTCTTTTTGACATTTCAGAAGCAACAGCGTTAAAAACGCTTTTGACTTTTAATAGCTTGCCAACCAAGGCTGAAATTCGTAAACGTGCAGAATCAATTGCTCAATTGGCGCAGGATGCAAACGCTACTTTTGCAATGGTTGGTGGTGCGGGTTATCTCATGCCAAGCCTTGAGAGTGCATTAATAGCCAAAGGAATCACACCGCTTCACGCTTTCTCTCAGCGCGTTTCAGTTGAAAAACACAATGAAGATGGCACGGTGAGCAAAGAGAATATCTTTAAGCACGTTGGATTTATTGGTTTAGATTAAGCCAATAAAACATTGCCTGATTTTGTAAGTTTACAACGTCAGGCAATCCACTAAAAAAAAATTCAAACTAAAAATATAAACCTATTTTTTTCTGACCTTAGCTGAAAGCGGTTTAAAGCATGAGAAGTGACTAATGTTGATCTCAGCAAGGTTATAGCGAACTTTGTCCGGGGTATTTAGTGTTTCGTCATAGTACACATCCAGACTTTGAATAAACTTCAACAGATTCTCTTTCAGATCAATTAGCTCGCTAAAAAAATTATTCAGGCTAAAAGTAAAAGCACTCCATTGAGGTGATTTCGTGTCATCCCCTTTTACTTCCGGCTCCACTTCTGGTTCATCCAGGGTCAGTTCTACCCGCAGATTAAAATTACGATACTTGTCATACCCAAAGAACACTCTGGTATAGATCGTCGATAAAGGGTTTAACAGACTGGCATTTCTTTTCAGGAATTGAGAGATAGCTTCTTCAATAGCGCGTTGATCATCATTCAGCATTGCGTAAGCCTGACGCATTTGCTTCATGCGGATTTCGGCAAGTCTGCGCAATTCTGGTTTGTAGATGATCGGTAGGCTGTCTCGGTCGTGCCAAGCGAACAAGGTCTGACGACTGAGTTTCCCGCCCTGCTTGTTGTGCAATTGTTCGCATATTTGAGACTGCCAATTTTTTCCAAACAAACCTAATCCGATCAGTTCAATTTCAGAAGTCTTTACAGCATTTTGCTGATTCAGTTTGATCATGTTCCCCACGGCGATCTTCCATGCGCTATAAAACTGGCTATATATTTTGCATACATTTGTCTGCATTTAAACAACTATTCGCTTATGTAAAAAAATGGATAAGTGCAATGCTATTAGTGCAGCAATAGATAAAGCCAAAACGTCACCTGGTAAAAATTTTTTACTACTGCGTGAACTCTCCGGGAATACCGGATAGTTGCTTTGCATAGGTGAACTAGGAAGGAATACTTCCTTGTTGGATTAAGCAAGGTTGGCTATGTGATAAGCAAGGAATTGTTTAAGCAATCCAAACACGCTGCCCTAGTAAAAAATTTTAACTACCTCAAGGTTGCAATATAAAGTCCATTTTTCTTTTATTAAATTCACTGAAAAACTTGTTAATAAATTAATACCTTATTTATTGATTTGTCACGGATAAAGTCGTCGCAAAGTTAGGCAAAATAAGGTATACAGAGATATGGAAGGTTTTGTATATACAGCTCATTTTGCGTAATTAATAAGCACTCTGAGCAATGCGCTAATCAAGGCAAAATAGTAATATAAATCCCTCTATTCGTGAGCAGTTAGCCACGAACCAATTTAGATCAAAAACAACCTATGCTGAAATAGGTGAAAGGAACCAAAATGCCAAAACTTCAATACGGCAATGTTGCGTCCGATCAACTGTACTTAGTTCGCGTTCAGGCGGGGCTTGCGGGTACTCAAGTTGACGGTAGTGACCTTCTTATTACTCGTAATCACGAAGCAGTCAACGAAAACTCAATGCGCAATACAATTCACTTCACGCTTAATGGTGTGGTGAGCAATCATGCGTATGGCGACTTCAATCACTTGTTTGCTTTCGTTTCCCCTCTGGAACAGACAAATGAAAAAAACAAAGGGTTGTTGGCGGGTTTAAATCCATCAGACACTTTCTTTCATCAAAATGCGAATGACAGCTTACGCCTTCATCAGCCAACGCTCGTAGCACCAAATGGAGCTGAAATCCCTGAGCATATTCTGGGTAGCGGAATCAATATTGTTCGTTATGATGCACCAGAAGTAATTAACGGCGAAACCTTGCAAGCGACCCGCGATATTGAGGTTGGTAATGTGCTCAAAGAACTAGGTGCTCCTGTTAATCAAATCGGCATGTGGGGATGGTCTGACGCACCGGACCCAACACCAGAACAGCGTAATGCGCTGATCGAAAGCTTGGGATATGACAAAGAACATATTGCTACTGTGCACAACGGTTCACCAGAAGAACAAATTGAAACCCTTATCGGTCGATATGTTTATCAGAACAATAGCATTTTAAATGGTGAACACTTAGAAACTCTGGATTCAGGCTTACAAATTCCACATAACGAGCAGATTCCTCAAACTCGACAAGGCATCTTATCGACAATTGAAAAAATGCCAAACGAAGAAATCCGTCAAAAGATGACTGATCGCTTCAACCAGATTGATCAACGCTTTCAGCAAAAACTAGCCGATTACGAAGCTGCAAATACTCAGCAATTTGGAACCATCAATAACTTTGATGATGAAGATGATTTTGAATTTACCGGCTTCAACTCGCTCTCTAATGATCAGCTAGACAACGACACTAGCATGGTGCAACCGCCCCCTCTTCCTGATGAAGCTAAAGTGAGTGTGCCACCTCCACTGCCACAAGATTACTTGGATGGTTTAAATGCACGTTATGAAGATGCGGGTATGCCTTTGCCTGATCAATCTTTTGTGTCGCAGCCCAATTTAGTTCCACCACCACTGCCAGTTCAAGAGGAAGAACCGAATATGGCTATAGAAAACCAAGACGGCAATAACAGCAATGTTCAGCCACAATCACAGGCTGCACCACCAGACTATGACCCATTCTGGGATGTAGGCGCACAAGACCCTGTAGAACCGGCGAACTTTGATTTTGAAATGGGAAATCAAAATTTTGGCGAACCACCTTTGGAGCAAAGTGGCTTTGAGGGCTTTGATGAAGCGTATATGTCGCAAAACAACATCAACTCTCAGCCTGAACCTAACAATAAAGGAGTACAACCTATGGCTGAAACTCAAAACGATTCAGTATTTGAAGGTACAACAGTTGATTTAAACAGCTTAACCCCGAATTACTTGTTACACCCTACCCGCACAATTGATGAAATTCATCAAGCATTTGAGAGCTTTGCACAAGCTCCGGCAGCACAAGTCAAAGCTCACTTTGATAAATGGAAGAAACAGGACGTTGAAGAACTCAATAATCTTGTAACGAATGATGCTCGTGCTTTATTTGATCAAGAGCTAAATAGCCATAATGCCGGTAAATCTTTGAATGAATCAAAATTTCCAACATTAAGCGGAGCTTGGTATAACAGTCCTAATGGTGGTGATGCTGCACTTAAAGGTTTGGATAATAATGCGTTCCAACGTGTTCCTGTTGTTGCTTTCCAAAGCATCAATCCAAAAACTCGTGAGCTGCAAGAAGTAACTCGTTATGCAATGCAAGCTGTAGACCCTGCTCACCCTGACGTTGCAAAGTTCATTGATGCTCGTCAAGCTATGGTAAATGAAAAAGTTGCCAAAAATACGGCGACCAACGCTCAGAAAAAAGCTGATCTGGATAACCAGATTGCTACGGCTCCTGAGAATGGCATTTATCTGGGTGTTGCTAAAGAAGGCTTACCGCTTAAATCGGCTTTGAATGTTGTTCAGCATCCATCAATTGCCGGTCGTGCAGAAGAAGTGAAATTGGGTGAAGATAACGAAATCGCTGTAGCAGCAGATGGTCTTTCTTTTAATGAAACTCCACGCGAAGTCTATGGTATTCGAGGTACTGACCCAGACCATCCGGTAACTGTAGAAGAACTGGAAGCAGCAGAAAATGACCGTAAGCGTGATTTTGCTGTAGGTATCACAGAAGGCGTAGATATCTCTAAACCTAAGTTAGATGATAAAGAGCCTGAACAAGACCCTGCTAAAGCAACTGAACAATCTGTTAAATCTCAAGCAGAAGAAAAGCCGGGTGCGAAAAAGCCAAATGGACGCAATAACTTCAAGAAGAATACTGGACCGGGTGTTGACGATGGTGTGGCAAGTAACTTTGCCGGAAAGAATGGTCAAAAAGCTAAGGGCAACAACTCAAAAGATTTAACTGATGATCTTAACGAGCAACCTCATAAACCTCGTAGAGCGGATTCAACTGTAATCGAAGCTCCAAAAGCTCGTTATATGGTTGAACAATTGCTGCAAGCTGCTCAAAAGGCAATTATAGCCATCCTAAAATTAGTCGCCAAACTACTCAAATTCCTCTTTAATGGTGCTAAAGCGGGTTATTTTGCGGGCAAAGCAGCTCATTTAGGTCGCAAAGGCTTAGATAATTTCGATGCAAAAATGAAACGCGATAATGCCATTGCGAAAACTATGGATAGCTTGAGTTTTGATCGCACGAAAAACGCCAAGTCGAAGAACAATGGTAAGGCAGTCGCGGTCGCTAACTTGCCGAACACCTTAGGGGATAAAGACCCTGATAAAACCATATCGGCGCAACTCGACAAACTTAATTCTGAGTTTGCCGAAGGTAAAGGGCGTAAATACGATACGCTTGCTGCAAGTATAGCAGACGACAAAGTTGTGCCTTTAGAGCCTGTGAACGATTCTCAATTGGCTGAATTTGATAAGTTGGCGGGTACTGACACCATGTTCTCTACTAAAAATGGAGAACGCTTTGTGATTTTGGGTGATGCACCGACCGAAGAGGGTGATAAACCAAAATATGAAGTAATCAAGCTTTCTGATTCAACTGTCATTCCTATTGAACGTAATTCACCTGACTTCCAACGCAATGTTGTTGCTGTCTATAAAGATGAAGTGGCAGATCAATTGGAAGCCGTAGCCTATGATTCTAAAGTATTGTCACCTGACGTTGCTGCAAATCGTAATGACTTCAAATCTAAGCCGGATGCGTTCTTTAAGAAGTACCCAGATGAAAAAGAAAAACTGGTCACTACTGATAAAGCCGTTCTGGATGACCGTATAGGTCGCTTACTTCAACACAAAGAAACTGGCATACCTCATGTTGTTGTAGGCGTGGATACTTTTGCACGAAAGGATGGTTCACGCGCTATCACCTACCAAACAGTTGAAATGACTGAGAATACCCCTGCTGATCTCAACTTTTTGCGTGATACAAAAGTCCATACAACCAAGCCTTCTGATTTTTCTACAAAACCCTTGTCTAATTCTGATGCACTAGACCCTAAACTGAAAGACCGTTTAGTTGATCTGCAAATGAATGGCATTGAGATTCAACGTAACGGTATCGGTTTAGACCTGGGAGACCTGAAAACTTTAGGTGCTTCCTTCCTTGAGCTTTCAAAACGTGGTATCCACCGTTTAACTTCTTCTGAGTTAGATAATGTGAACAATACACTAGATGATCTTGCCAAGATTCATCCAAATGTTGCTGTTCCTTCTAATGAAATTAAGTTTGACCCGGCTGCTGTTCAAGAAAAACTGCAAGAGAAAGAAGCTGTATATATTCAGGAATATTTGAACAAGCAGAACATCGACATTAATGACCCAAGCATCAAGCAAGGCATTAATGATCGTATTGGCTTCTTCGGCAAGCAACCTCAAAACACAGCTTTGGATAATCCACAGGATGCGCCAATTCCTGTGCTTTCGGCTGATCAGGAAGTGGTTGCACCAACGGTCAAGTCAAATAAACCCGGTCAAAAAGCAGTATTCAATCTGGATAGTGATGGTATCGACTACGTTGCTCCTAGTGTAACAGCAGCAGTACCAGTGATGGCGAATGCTACACCTCGCCCTATTGATATCGACCCGGATGTAAATGTTGCGAGTGATAGCTTCATTCAAAGCAATGACACTTCGCTTAATTTCACAGATGAAACATTTGTTGGTCCTGTACAGCAAGAAATCGAATTTAAAGATATTGCAGTCAATCCGCATAACCAAATGTTTGTTCAGGCTTATGACAATTCAATTGACTACGACCGTGAGTATGACGGCGTTAAAGTCTTTGAAATGCCGGAATTTGAGCCTAAAGACCTAACCAATGAAGCATTCATTAATGATGTTTGGAATGATGCCCCTCGCGGTGCTATCAATGAGCAAGTTCAAAATAAGGAAGTAGAGCTTGTTCAGGTTCCTGATTTCAACTTTGAAATTCCTCAAGTAGAAGCTCCGCAAGTTACTGATGCAACATTCGATAACTTGTTGAAAGATTTTAATGCTGAGTATCCTGTTGAAGCGATTGCCCCTGCGGTGGAAGCGGATAGAGAAGCTGAAATTGATTGGAGTGTGGATGCTCTCAAACTTGATCTGGATAACTGGGCAAACAACGCACCTGAAACAAGTGTAAACGCTCCTGAAATCTCGTATGACACCGAAGATTTATTTAAACAGTTGTTGCAAGAGCAACCAGAAGTCGCTGCTGCGGAGCCGGTAGAATTTGAACCGGTAATGCTTACACCTGAACAAGAGGTGATTCTTGACCATGCTGTTGAGGATATGAAGGCGCGTATCGAGGTTGATAAACAAGCAATGCTGATGGAGCTTGAACAGGAATCTCAAGCACTTCAAGTTGACGAACCAAATCTGGACACTGTTGCGCGTATTGTTGAACAGCAAGAAGCAGCTATACAAAAAGAAATGGGTCGTGGACCACGTACTATTATTACTGGTGAAGCTGCGCCGACTAAACTGAATTTTAGTCTTTCTGAAATCTCAACCATGCCGACAATGGGTACTTCGGACCTTATTGCAAATATCCGTAATCCAGACTTTGCAGAACAGATGCAGCTTAAAACCCTGTCTACGTTTGCTGCACGTAACCCAGATGCACAAGCGTTGAATGCTAATGAGCTGAAAGCTGTAAATGAGCATGTACGTTTAAGCGATACATCAAATCTGCTTCGCTTACATCGGGACGAAGCGAATAGTCAGGGATATGAGCAGTCTGCTTTGTTTGCGCCGGGTCTGCGCAGTATGAATGGTGTTGAAGGTGATCAAAGCCTAATGGCTCGCCGTAACCGCCATGAGCCACTAGAAGCGTTGAAAGACCGTGTGTTGCATGAACTTGAAGCAAGTGATTACCACCCTGCTACAGTTAAAATGTGCGAGCAAGTTCTTCAAACACGTATCAGCAGTGATGTGACCAAACTTGGTCGTGCATGTGAAGCTGCGGGTTTATCGTTGAACAAAAGCTTCACGCAAAGTAATAACTTTGAAAACGTGGCTCAATTCCGCGAAACCTTTAAATCACAGTTCCCTGACACCGATCTCAAGATTAATGACCTGGTACTGAACGAGAAAACTGGCGATATGCTGACAGTGGTAGGTCGCCGTCTTGAAGATATCGAGAACAACGGCGTAAGTTCTAAAGCGGAACGTCTGCTTGTCGCTAAAGCGTCTGCAATTGGTCTTGTGAGTACACCAGAAGCCATCAACCCTGCTGATGTGAAACTCGCAGCAGAAGCCGGTGGTCGCTTAACTAACCGCCAAATCGAGCGTTTTGAAAACCTGAATCTCAATGACATTAATGGTCTGGATATTAAGTCTGCACCAAGCAAACTTGATCTTAGCCACAACTCAGAGTTGGAGGGTGCTAAAAATAACATTCTGGCAATGCTGACTAATCCACAAGAGCATCCAGACGATTCACTTGCATGTGAATTACAGGATATGCGCGATTGTCTAAACAAAGACCGTGACCGCTTCTTCGAGGTTCAGCGTGAAGTAATGCGCAACCCGGTTGTATCTCAATTTATGGTGGGTGTACAAGAGCGTCTGGATGAATCGAAAATGGATGCTTCGCTTATTTCTAATGAACTGCCTATTCAAGATGAACAAGGTGCGCTATTGAAGTATGAAAACGTGGTGAACTTTGACAGCCTGAACATGCTTCGTGAAATGAACTCGACCAATAAGGCTGATGCAAATGGCTTCTACAAACAAACAGACTTTGCCAAAGTTCTGATTGAAGCAGATGACCCTAAACTCAACGCGCAAGTGGCTGAGTTGGGGCGTTTAAGCCGTAATATTGCTGACACTATGGGTAGCATTGACGAAATTCGTGCGGAAATGGTTGCTCAGGTGTTCAACGATGCTGAGAATCAAGGTAACTTCACCAAAGAAGATATTACTCGCCTGCACCAACAGGTGACTAACGATACGATCAGCACTCGTGAAAGTCTGCCAGTAATTCTGGGTTCAGTTGCACAGTACAGTGAGGTTGCAAATACCATTGAACAAAACCGTCATAATCCTAATCCGATGACCAATGAGCAAATTGTGGATGAAGGTAAGGGTAAATTCGGAAAATTCATGGATAAGGTCAGCTCAATGTTCAAACGTAGTGACAATGAGCAAGAACAAGCGATTACAGCTAAGTCGAATGATCTGTTTGCTCCGAAGGTAGAAGCGACTGTTAAGGTTGAAGTCGAGAAAGACAAACGCCGTGAAAAAGACAATGACAGTGCATTGTCTATGTAATTTCTAAGATATTGGAAGTATGGGGATGCAATATCCCCCTACTTTCGTTATAAATTACGTCAAGAAATTTAGGAAATTAAAATGGTAGATT
>RRZU013618281.1_pt1 | contig 39897 bp, 33 predicted proteins | sample 2165561 | NCBI WGS metagenome assembly RRZU01 (sample SAMN10456909, study PRJNA506462) | wastewater metagenome | isolation source: wastewater sludge | place: USA: Moscow, Idaho | reverse complement strand
GCGAAGGTGAGATGTTTTGTCACTTCGCTTGCGCTTCGTGACAAAACATCTCACCTTCAATCCTGAGAAAACTATAAAACATTTAACAAAGTGGGGAAATGTAATTGCTAAAATATGAGGAGTTTTATTTGCTAATTACATCAACTTATGGCTATATAATATTGTAAATTACAAAACATCTCTTTTAGACAAAAAAAAGGACCAATCTCATCATTTAAGAGAGACTTCTCCTTTTTTTAAGTTTCATTTATTTGCAAAAAGAAAGTTTACACAAGTTTGTATAGCATCTTTATCTCTTCAGCCCATATTTCTGGGTCGGGTGTCTCTAAAATAATAGGCATTTTATCAAAACGGCTATCTTTCATCATCAATTCAAAAAGTGTCATCCCCATCACACCCACACCTATCGAGTCGTGACGGTCAACTTTGGTGCCCACCTCTTTCTTCGAGTCGTTTAGGTGTATTCCTTTAAGGTATTTAAATCCTACAATATCTTCAAACAACTGAAATGTCTCCTTGTACGACTCTTCTGTTCTTATTTCATAACCCGCCGCTAGTGTGTGGGCAGTATCTATACAAACTCCTACACGCGTTTTATCTTCCACCTTATCTATTATGTGAGCCAATTGCTCAAATGTGTGTCCTAAGTTGGTTCCTTGCCCAGCTGTATTCTCAATAACGGCTGTTACACCCTCTGTTTGATCTAAAGCAATATTAATTGATTCTGCAATACGATCGAGGCAAGCATCAATCTCTATTTTGTTGAGATGGCTACCCGGGTGAAAATTAAGTCTATTTATACCCAATTGCTCGCAACGCTGCATTTCGTCTAAGAATGCATTGCGCGATTTATTTAAATTCTCCTCTACTGGATGCCCAAGATTGATGAGATAACTATCGTGTGGTAATACATAGTCCATATCGAAGCCAAACTCCTTGCATCTCTCTTTAAATAGCTCGATGCTTTTCTCTGTAAGAGGAGCTGCTTTCCATTGTCGTTGGTTTTTTGTGAATAGAGCAAATGCTTTAGCTCCAATTTCGTGAGCGTTTACGGGGGCGTTTTCCACACCGCCTGCTGCACTAACGTGTGCACCTATGAATTTCTTCATATTATATCTGTTTTTAAATTGTTAATCGGTTTAGTATGCTAACAAAAGTACATTATTAATGACTCATTTGAAAAATAAAACAAAACTCTTTTCCTTTTTCTGTTAGTAAAAAAGGATGCGATGTGTCGATTAAAATTTGCTATTTCTTAAATACACAAATCTCAATCTACCAATTATCGGCTGTGTTATTATCTTTTTCAAGATAGCGTAATAAGGCTTCAGATTTGCCTTTTTCGAATTTCAAATTCTCGAACTCTAAAATTGAGTTTGAAAGCTCATAGGATTGTGCTATGGCTCTCTTTTCATTTCTAGATAAGGCTTTAGAATAACTTCTTCGTCCTATAAAATTGATAGTAATGGGGCTATCTTCGAAAGTAGAAATAAACTCTGCTACACCATTTTCATCGTTTCCAAAGAACCTAACTATTTCGTAGGTTTTGTTGAGGGTTTTAATTTTATAGTTCAATCCATCTGCAGTTACAATTAAGCTCTCTGCATAAGAGCCATCGGGTATAGATGCCTTTATTTTATTGTGGTTGAGGTTTATACCACTCAATACACTCTCTAGGTAGAGAATGCCTTTTTCGCTCACACCAGAGCGAAGCGTATTTTGCTCTAATGTTGTTGAAGAGGGAGTTAGCTTTGGTATATAGTTGCCAAACTCTTGATAGTTTTCATCGCGTACAAAATCGAAATTGCCTCGTTGCTCTATCAGTTTCAAGATGGTAACATCAATCATAGAATCGATGTAAGCTATATTTCTTATGTTTTCGGCTTTCCTAACCCTTTGCATCAAGTCGAAGCCAGCTTTAATCTCATCAAACGATTTAGGGAAGAGTATCTTTATACTATCGATATTAGATTTAGCAATCTCAAAGTTGTTCTCTTTAAGAGCCTCTTCAGCAATGTTTAGATAATCCTTTGCTCTCTTTTTATTGCTATTGCAAGATGCTGCTATAAGCATTATCACAATCAATACAAGTTGACAACACTGTTTATATCTACTGATATTAAAAATCATCTTCATCTTTCTCTAAAAATAGTTTTATACTACAAAATTAAGAGAAAAAGATGGGCAAACGGTCTAATTATTGTATTTTTGCATACAATAACAGATATTCAACACATGTTTATTTCACAAGAAGTTATAAATCAGCACTTAAGCAAGCCTATTTTTGGCACACTATCCGAAGCCGCCGATGAGTTGGGTTTAGAAACATACCTAATTGGGGGTTTCGTTCGCGATATATTTCTCTATCGAAAGTCAAACGATATAGATGTAGTTACAGTAGGTAGTGGTATAAAATTAGCCAAATTGGTAGCTAAGAAGCTAGGAAAAAATGTAAGAGTTACCGTTTTCAAAAATTTTGGAACGGCACAAATCAAATACAAACAGTACGAACTGGAGTTTGTGGGTGCACGAAAAGAGTCGTACTCGCGCGAGTCTCGAAAGCCCACAGTAGAGGATGGCACAATAGAGGATGACCAAAATCGTAGAGATTTCACTATCAATGCGCTAGCACTTTGTCTAAACAAGGATAGATTTGCCCAGCTAGTCGATCCTTTTGGTGGCATACAAGACATGGAAGATCTTACTATAAAAACTCCTCTCGACCCCGATATCACCTTTAGCGACGACCCCTTGCGCATGATGCGTGCCATTCGTTTTGCCACACAACTAGGTTTCGATATATTTCCCGATACATTTGATGCTATTGAGCGTAACAAAGAGCGAATAAAAATTATTTCGAAAGAGCGCATAGTAGACGAGCTCAACAAAATAATGCTCTCCCCAAAACCATCTGTAGGTTTTGTGTTGCTTGATAAAACTGGCTTATTAGATATTATCTTTCCCGAGCTAGTAGAGCTTAAGGGGGCTGAAACAAAAGATGGAGTGGGGCACAAAGATAATTTTTATCATACCCTCACCGTGCTCGACAATATATCGAAAACAACCAACAAACTGTGGTTGAGATGGGCAGCACTCTTGCACGATATTGGCAAACCTGCCACAAAACGATGGGAGCCAAAGCATGGATGGACTTTTCACAACCACGATTTTATTGGTATGAAGATGATACCAAAGATATTTCGTAGAATGAAGTTGCCCATGAACGATAAAATGAAATATGTTCAAAAAATGGTATCGCTTCATATGCGCCCCATGCAGTTGGTAGAAGAGGAGGTGACAGACTCGGCAGTTCGTCGTCTTCTTTTTGATGCAGGCGATGATATAGATGAATTGATGCAACTTTGCGAAGCCGATATCACCTCCAAGAATCCACACAAGGTGCGTAGATTTCTTCAAAATTTCAAAATTGTTCGATCAAAACTGAAAGAAATTGAAGAGAAAGATCGTGTGCGTAATTTCGAACCGCCTATAGATGGCAACGAAATTATGCAGCTTTTCAATCTTGGACAAACTCCCATGGTAGGAAGATTAAAATCGGCTATCAAGGATGCAATATTGGATGGTGTAATTCCAAATGAATACGAAGCGGCACATCAATTTTTATTAAAAAAAGCAGAAGAGCTGGGCGTAAAGCCTGCTTCTTTAGAGTCTGATAAAGATAATAAGTGAGGTTTTTGATAAACTATTAATAGTATGCTAGCCGAAAACCGTTTTGGACGAAGAGTTTTTAAAGCAACTAGCCTAAAACCCAATAATTAATTTGTATATTTGTGTTACAAACATCACTTTTAATAGGATTGTTGAATGGAAAAAAACAGAACAATATTAGCCACAGCTGCATTTCTGCTACTTTTCTTTGCAAGTTGCAAGACTAGTAGCGAAGACATTCCCTTGAAGGACAACCAAGTGAAATTTGACACTTTGACTGTTGAGAAAAGGCAACATTTAAATAACGATACGGTAAATCCATATTGCGATTTAAAGGTGCATTTTGTATATCCCTCTGCTAGCAATGAAGTTAGCTTGCAGAGGCTGCACCAACTTTTTATTCGCAACACCTTTGGCACCGCCTTCGACGATCTTACACCCAAGGAGGCAATAGACAAGTACACAAACAATTTTGTGCAAAACTATGAATCAGATGCACGTGTTTTTCAAAGAAAACTAGAGGACTTAGAAAATCATCCAGAACTCGTTCCTCAAAATTTAGACACCTCTCACGAGCAAGCTCTCCAATCGACCCACTTCTACACCTATCTCGAAGCTTTATCTAGCAACGTTCATTTCAATAAAGGCAATCTGTTGTCGTTTCAGGTAAATCGTATAAACAAAAAAGGTAGCTCTGCTAACTATAGTGCCTATCACAACTACGTAATTAGCTTAGAAACAGGAGAGTTGGTTACTGAAAACGATTTATTCGTTGGCGGATACGATGTTGCATTGCAACAGCTATTTGCATCAAAACTAATGCAGCAAAACAATGTAAACAATATCTACGACTTAGAAGAGCTAGGCTACTTTGGTATTGAAGAGATAATGCCTAACCGAAACTTCCTTATAGATGAAAAAGGGGTAACTTATATTTTCAACAAAGGTGAATACTCGGCCTATTTACTAGATGCACAAGAGATCTTTATTCCATTCGAAGACATTTCAGTTTTACTAAGGGAAAACACCTTAGTTTCAAAATTAGCAGAACAATAAAACAACATAGTGAAAACAATTCAAAACTACTTTCCATCGCTTACCAACAAACAGCTCAGTCAATTTGAAGCATTGTTTGATTTGTATACCGAGTGGAATGCAAAAATAAATGTGATATCTCGCAAAGATATTCAAAATCTATATGTGCACCATGTGTTGCACTCATTGGCAATAGCCAAGTTTGTCAGTTTCTCGCCTCAGAGCCGCATATTGGATGTGGGCACAGGCGGGGGGTTCCCTGGTATACCATTAGCTATATTTTTTCCCGAGTTAGAATTTGTGATGATAGATAGCATTGGCAAAAAAATAAAAGTGGTAAACGAAGTGGCACAAGCAATATCCCTCACTAATGTTGAGGCTATACATAGACGCATACAAGATGAGAAACGCAAATACGATTTCGTTGTTAGTCGTGCTGTAATGTCTATGATAGAATTAGAGAAATTGGTGCACAAAAACATTGCTCCTACACAAAAAAATGCTCTTAGCAATGGGCTCATTTGTCTTAAAGGAGGCGACTTAACAGACGAACTTAAACCATTTAAAAACATAGTAGAATCATTTCCACTAACTGACTATTTTTCAGAACCTTTTTTCGAAACAAAAAAATTAGTTTATTTACCTATTAATTAATAAAGTATAAAGAGGAGACATTCTTTCTTCAAGTTGAAAGAAAGTCTTATTTTTGTGCATGCCCTTATGCTAAAAAACAACTGTGGCATTAATAAAACTGGTTTTAAAACAAAATGAACATAAAAATATTTGAATTTAATCCGATAGCTGTAAACACTTACGTTTTGTATGACGAGACAGGCGAATGCGTTATTATTGATGCAGCATGTTTCTTCCCAAACGAACAACAAGAGCTTCTTAAATTTATCAATGAAAAGAAATTAGTGGTCAAACACTTATTAAACACACACTTGCATTTCGATCATGTTTTTGGTGTTAACTTTATAGAAGCACAGTTTGATGTGAAAATGAAGGCGCACAAAGCAGATAAGTTTTTGTTGGCAAATATGGAGCAACAAATGGTTATGTTTGGATTTCCTGCCAATGGCGATTATATACCCACGCTTACAAATTATATAGATGAAAATGATATAATAGAATTTGGCAATCAAAAACTTACTATAATGCATGTGCCTGGCCATTCGCCGGGTAGCCTTGTTTTCTACAACAAGCAAGAGGGGGTGGTTGTATCTGGCGATGTATTGTTTAATGGTAGCATCGGACGTACCGACCTTCCTCAAGGAGACCATAACTCATTGATAGATGGAATAAAAAGAAAAATACTTACTTTGCCAGACAATACAGTTGTATATCCCGGACATGGTCCTGCTACTTCTGTAGAGGGAGAGAAAAGAATAAACCCTTTTTTACAATAAACAAAACTCCTCGAAAAAACAATAGAGATTAATAATACACACAAAAAAATTATATTTAGATTATGAAAATGGAACACTTTAAATCTCGACACATTGGAATTACTGCTGAAGAGCAAAAAATAATGTTAGACGCCATTGGGGTTTCTACATTAGATGAATTAATAGAACAGACTATTCCAGCAGATATTCGCTTATCAGAGCCTATGGATTTGCCAAAAGCTCTTACCGAATTAGAATATGCCGAGGAGATAGCTGAGAAAGCAGCTAAAAATAAAATTTTCACCTCATACATTGGTACAGGTTGGTACGATACCATCACACCTGCGGCTATTTATCGCAATGTTTTCGAAAGCCCAGGATGGTATACTTCATACACACCCTATCAAGCCGAAATATCGCAAGGCAGATTAGAAGCACTGCTTAATTTTCAAACAGCAGTGAGCGAACTCACAGGATTGCCTTTGGCAAATAGCTCTTTGCTCGACGAAAGTACAGCTGGTGCAGAAGCTGCATCTATGATGTACGACTTAAGAAATAGAGACCAAAAAAAGGCAGAGGTTAATAAACTATTTGTCGACCAACACCTTTTCCCACAAAACCTTTCCGTTATTCGCACTCGCATGGATCATGTTGGTATCGAAATGGAAGTAGGCGATTACAAAACAGTTGTTTTAGACGAAACATACTTTGGTGCTATTGTTCAATATCCAAATAATAGTGGAAATGTTGAAGATTATAGCAGCTTTGTAGAGAAAGCACACGCTGTAGATTGTAAAGTGGCAGTTGCAACAGATTTAATGGCATTGGTTATGCTAACACCTCCGGGAGATTGGGGTGCCGACATAGCTTTTGGTAGCAGTCAAAGATTTGGTATACCCATGTTTTTTGGTGGACCATCGGCTGGTTTCTTTGCAACAAGAGACGAGTATAAACGTCAAGTGCCAGGTCGAATCATAGGTGTATCAAAAGATGCTTATGGCAAGGAGTCGTACAGAATGGCATTGCAAACACGCGAACAACACATTCGACGCGACAAAGCAACATCAAACATCTGTACAGCTCAAGCTCTATTGGCTACCATGTCATCTTTCTATGCTGTGTATCACGGTCCAGAAGGATTGAAGAATATATCTAACAGAATTCACTCAATTGCATCATTTGTTGCTCATGAGTTGAACGAATTGGGGTTTGAGCAAACAAACGAACTCTTCTTCGATACACTAAAAATAGTACTTCCTGAAGATATAAAGCAAGAAACATTAAAAGACAATGCAGAGGAGAGAGGTATCAATTTACGCTATTACGATACCGGAGAAGTAGGCATCAGTATTGACGAAACTACTAATCAGTACCGCATACAAGAATTATTGGCAGTATTTGCTATGACCGTTGGAAGCTCAAAAGAGTTTGTGATAAAAGATTTAGATACTCAATTGACTATACCAAAAGAGCTATTGCGTACATCTGAATTCTTAACGCACCCCAACTTCAATAGCTATCACACAGAGACAGAGCTTATGCGTTACATCAAACGCTTAGAGAAAAAAGATATTTCATTGGCACACTCAATGATTTCGTTGGGTTCGTGTACTATGAAACTCAATTCGGCTTCGTCGCTACTTCCATTAGGAAACCCAGGTTTGCAACGCATCCATCCCTATGCTCCAGCCGATCAAACACAAGGCTATCAGGAAATTATAGACGAACTTTCGGCTATGCTAGCAGAAATTACAGGTTTTGCAGCCACTAGCTTACAGCCCAACTCGGGTGCTGCTGGTGAGTTTACAGGACTTATCACTATCTCTTCCTATCTAAAGAGCATTGGCGAAGGACACCGTAAAATTGCACTTATTCCAAGTTCAGCCCACGGCACAAACCCCGCAAGTGCTGTTCAGGCAGGTCTTATTCCTAAAACAGTGAAGTGTGATGAGAATGGAAATGTGGATATTGATCACTTGCGCGAACAAGCCGAAAAATACAAAGACGACTTAGCAGCATTTATGGTAACATATCCATCAACACACGGAATCTTTGAGAAAGAGATTCGCGAAATGTGTAAAATAATTCACCAAGCAGGTGGACAAGTTTATATGGATGGAGCCAATATGAATGCTCAGGTAGGTCTCACCAATCCTGGATTTATAGGTGCCGACGTATGTCACCTCAATCTACACAAAACATTTGCCATACCTCACGGAGGTGGTGGTCCTGGTGTAGGTCCTATTTGTGTGGCAGAACATTTAGTGCCATTCCTTCCCGGACATCCAGTGACATGCGAAACAGATCACAACACAGTATCTTCTGCACCTTATGGTAGCGCCGGTGTAGCAACTATTACTTATGCATACATTAAGATGATGGGTAAAGATGGTTTAACCGAAGCTACAAAAACTGCTATCCTAAGTGCCAACTATTTGGCAAGCAAGCTTGACGATTCTTATGGTGTTCTCTATAGAGGCGAAGAGGGTAGAGTAGGGCATGAGTTAATTTTGGAATGTCGCAAAATAAAGCAAAAATCGGGTATTTCAGAAACTGATATTGCTAAACGATTGATGGATTATGGTTTCCATGCTCCAACACTATCATTCCCTGTTGCCGGAACACTTATGATAGAGCCAACAGAGAGCGAGAGCTTAACAGAACTTGATAGATTTGTTGAAACAATGAACCAAATTCGTCAAGAGATACGCGAAGTTGAAGATGGCGAGTATACACTAGAAGACAATGTGCTAGTAAATGCTCCTCACCCCGAATACGAAGCTGTGGCTGACGAGTGGAGTCATGCATACCCTCGTTCTAAAGCAATTTACCCACTACAACATGTAGCAGACAATAAGTTTTGGATTAACGTAGCTCGTGTTGATGATGCTTATGGCGATAGAAACCTTGTTGCTTGCTTGTGCGATTGGAGTCTTGAAGACCAAGAAGAGTAAACAGAAATTTCTCTATATTGAGAAAATAGAATAATAGATAAAAAAGACGGCACTTCATGTAGGTGCCGTCTTTTTTTATGTTCAAGGTAGAAACACTATTTCTTAGCTATAGCTTATTCAGTTTTGATGCATACTTACCTCTATATAAAACTTGAAAAGTGTAATGGGGCAACTATATTTTAAAAGTAAGCTCCCTTAATTTGGATAGATTAAATGGCTGTATCTAAAATAATTACTTGCTTTACCTTGCAGATAATAAAATAAAAATGTATATTTACTTCCTTAAATTAATATCTATATCGATTTGGCTTAAAATTGATGTTTACTTCCGTAATTAAATAATTTAACTACATAAAACCTAAGACAATGAATTTGCTCGAACAATTAAAAAAACTGACAACTGTGGTTGCCGATACTGGCGATTTTATATCTATGGAGGAGTACAAACCTATGGATGCTACAACCAATCCATCGCTTATATATGCGGTATCTCAAAATCCACGATTTGCACCGCTTTTGCGCGAAGCTATTACCTATGCCAAAGGGCAATCGGATGATGAGGACGCCCAGCTAGATATAGCAATGGATAGGGTGGCTGTAAATTTTGGACTAAAAATACTTGAAATTGTTCCAAATAGAGTTTCTACAGAAGTCGACGCACGCTTGTCGTTCGACAAAGAAGCCTCTATTGCTAAAGCACGCGATTTAATTGCATTGTACGAAGCCGAAGGTATTTCACGCGACCGAGTGCTTATTAAGCTTGCTGCCACATGGGAGGGTATTCGTGCAGCCGAAGTGTTGGAAAAAGATGGTATTCATTGCAATCTAACCCTACTATTCTCTTTCGCTCAAGCAGTGGCTTGTGCCGATGCAGGAGTAAAACTAATATCTCCGTTTGTAGGTCGCATATTAGACTGGCATAAAAAAGATAGAGGTGTCGAAGAGATAGCACCCGAAGAAGATCCAGGAGTACTATCAGTAAAGAAAATTTACAACTACTACAAAAAGTTTGACTATAAAACTGAAATTATGGGAGCTAGTTTCCGCAATATTGGCGAAATTACAGAGTTGGCTGGTTGCGACTTGCTCACAATCTCTCCAGCACTCCTAAATGAGTTGTCAACTACAGAAGGAACATTAAAACCCCAATTAACACCCGAACTTGCCAAAGAGAGCGACCTAGAGAAAATAACTGTTGACGAAAAAACATTCAGATGGATGCTCAACGAAGATGCTATGGCTACAGAAAAACTGGCAGAAGGTATTCGCAATTTTACTGCTGACATAATAAGACTAGAGAAGCAGGTAAAATCAATGTTTTAATAGACACACAGTTGTAGTTTCTGTCTAATCATATTGATTAAATAAATAGAGAAGCCCTATTCAAAATCAAATTTGAATAGGGCTTCTCTATGTTTTAATAATAACAGGTAGCTTATCAATCTAGCACAATTATTTTCTACAAAGTTTTTTCAATTAGAAAAACAACCACTCACCCAATTTAAACAATAGATATATACCTATAAATGCAAAGAAAATATGCATCAATATATATCCACACCCTATACCAAATGAGGCTGCACCCCTTTTAGCTCCTTCCTTGCTTCCCGATGTTAAGTAACCAATAATACCGCCTACAACAATTGCTATTAAAAGTATCCAAAGCCAAGTCATAAAGTTATGTTTTAAATTATTTTATTCTAAAGGTTTGTTTTTAAGATTGCATCGCAACCCCCTTATTGAGTATATTATGCAATTTATCTGTTTCAATAACAAATATACAGATTTACTTTTTTATAAAGCAATATTTGTGCATTTAATACTTTGAGAAGGGTGTTTTATTAACTAAATTATTTTTTCACTTCATCAGAAAAAAAGTTATCTTTGATTTTATCTTTTAAAAATGAGTGTTATGATAAATACAAATCCATTGCCCGTAGATAATGCAAATAGAGTTGTGCCAAACTTAACAAGAGAAGAAGCTTGGGAACTTTTGACACAGTATAATAAAGAGCCATTCCATTTACAACATGCGCAAACTTTAGAAGCTGTAATGCTTTACTTTGCTCGCTCATTGGGCTATGAGGATGAAAGTTTGTTTTGGAGTTTAGTGGGCTTGCTACACGACTTAGATTTTGAAGAGTTTCCAGAGCAACACTGTGTTAAAACCAAAGAGATATTAGAAAAAGAGAATATAAATCCAGAATTGATTAGGGCTATTATGAGTCATGCTTATGGTATGTGTAGCGATGTGAAGCCCGAGCACATGATGGAGAAGATACTGTTTGCTACTGACGAACTCACAGGTTTGATTGGAGCAACAGTATTGATGCGTCCAAGCAAGAGTACGCTCGACTTAAAATTGTCGTCAGTGAAAAAGAAGTTTAAAGATAAAAAGTTTGCAGCTGGATGTTCGCGCGATGTTATTAAGGATGGTGCAAACATGCTAGGGTGGGAGCTAGATTATTTAATAACAGAGACTATAAAAGCAATGCAGGAGATGGAAAAGAGTATTTAATTACACTTATTGAAAATATTCATAGAGTATAACACATATAAATCTACTTTTGTTATAGAATAGAAATCAATAAATCTAAAAAAAGCAGGTTGAGAGAATGAAATTTTATTCGTTTCTAGTCAGTATTCAATGCTTTAGCATAAGCTGCTAGCACCCTTTCTCTTGCAAACTTATGCTCCACAATAGGCTCGGGATATTGCTTTGTGCGATACTCGGGCACCCATCTTTTTATATAAACATGGTTTTTATCAAACTTGTCTGTTTGTGCCGACGGACTAAACACTCTAAAGTATGGAGCTGCATCGCAACCCGTGCCGGCTACCCATTGCCAATTGCCATTGTTCGAAGATAGTTCATAGTCATCTAGTTTTGCAGCAAAATAAGCTTCTCCCCATTTCCAATCTATCAGCAAATGTTTGCACAAAAAACTAGCTGTAATCATGCGCACCCTATTGTGCATACAGCCAGTTTGGTTAAGCTCTCGCATGCCTGCATCAACAATGGGGTAGCCAGTTTTTCCTTCACACCATCTTTGAAAGCCCTCTTCATCAATGCGCCATTCTATAAACTCATATTTGGGTTTGAAAGGTTTATTTACTACGTGTGGGAAGTGATATAATATTTGCATGAAAAACTCTTTCCATATCAACTCTCCAAGCCAAGTTTGATTGTGCTCTAAGGCAAACGCAACACATTTGCGAACGCTGATAGTGCCAAAACGCAACGCAGTTCCTAGCATACTAGTGCCTTGCACTGCTGGATAATCTCTCTGCTTATCGTATTTGTCAATTATTTGAGCGTCTAGCTCTGGTTCACTATATAAGACAGCAGTTTTTTCAAAACCAATATCCTTCAAAGAGTGTATGCCTGAGCTATCTACTTCAAGTAGGTTGCTTAAGTTTGGTTTATATGTTTTGTAGTCGTTCAAAGTTAGCTTTTCTCTCCACATTCTGGCATAAGGAGTATAAACCACATAAGGCGTTTCATCTTTTTTCAACACATCGTTTTTATCAAATATCACTTGATCTTTATATGCTTTAAAAGGAATACCCTTTACTTTAAAGAAATCAAAAATTTCTCTATCTCTCTCTATTGCTTCAGGTTCGTAGTCGCGGTTGCAAAACAGAGCCTCAATATCATACTCATCTTGCAAGGTTTTGAAAATATCAAACGGTTTACCATAATAAGTCTTCAACGCAGAGTTGTGTGCCCTCAGTTGCTTATCAATTGCCGTTATTGCCTGATGGATATAATCTACCCTGCGGTCGTGCTTATCCTCCAGCTTGTTTAAAATATCGGTGTCGAAGATAAAAATAGGCAACACAGGATGCTTCGATTGCAAAGCGTGAAACAAGCCCACATTATCTTCTATACGGAGATCGCGTCTAAACCAAAAAATCGAAATTTTACTCTTCATTCTCATACGGACTTTTCTTGTTGTGTTCCACCCATATTAGCTTAGAGGTATCGTAGCCTATTTCTTGGGCAATACTTAGATACTCCTCTTTTATATCTTCAGGAATCGATTTCTCTCTCGACAGAATCCATAAATAGTCGAGACTTTTACCTGCAACAAGAGCATATTTGTAGTCATCATCCAATGCAATTACATTATAACCAGAGTAGAACGGACCAAAAAAACTCACCTTTAGAGCGGCAATATTTTTGTTGCCTCTAAATTTTGCTACACCATTAGCCGACACCCACTCCTCTTTCTTATAATTATAGCCACTATTTAAAACATCTACATCATTTTTCTCATTTAGGCTATATTGCGCCATCACATTATTCATATCCCTTTCGAAACGGAAGTCAAATCGGGCTATCTCATACCAAGAGCCCAAATATCTGTTCAAGTCGAAGTTCTCAACAGCCTTTGCGTTCTTAGGTATCGATGCTCCACACGAAGAGACCAGCCCAGCAACACTTATAATTATGATTGTGCCCAACAGTAGTTTTATTTTCATTCTATCGATTTATTTAGATTAGTTGTTTTTATTGATTTTCTTTTCCAGAAACTCCCAAGCTATTTCTATATCGCAATTCAATTGCTGCTCTCTGTATAATTGATATCTCATAAACTGCTTTTGTGTAAAAGATGATTCTAACTCTTTTAACATAACAACTCACAATGCCCTTTGTTGTAAAATTTCAATAAAAAAACTGAGCGATTGCATTTTGTCATGCACATCACTCAGTTCTTAAAAAATAGTTTGTAAGTGTAAATAAGTAGTTACGAAACGTTTTTAAATTACTGGTTTTAAAACAATAGATTTAAACCTCAACTTCGCTATCTGTTTTGCTTCAGCATATTCCTGTACTATTTCGTTTATAGTTTCCTTTACCGACATTATCTTCTCTGCTAGGTAAGCCTTGCTTCCAGCAAACGAAAAACCCTCGTCCATGTTGCCTTGTGCAGCATTAAATAGAGCCGATGCTATACAGAAAGGTGCTTTCTTGTAATCGCAAGTCTTTAGGCATTTCCAAGGACATTTTATGGGCATTGTTTTTCCTGCCTGTATTTTTTTAACAAAACTGTTAGAGATAACTCTGCCAGGAAGACCCACAGGGCTATCAATCAGTGTGATATCTTTAGCTGTGGCGCGCACATAGTTTTGCTTAAACTCATCAGAAACATCACACTCGTGTGTTGTTACAAACCGAGTACCCATTTTCACAGCACTTGCGCCAGCCTCCATTATTTCATACATATCACTGCCAGTATACACTCCTCCGGCAGCAATTACAGGTATTTCTATATTAAACTGCTCTTCGAATGGCTTTATTACAGCAACCGTCTCCTTTATCAACTCGTGAAGCGGTTTTTGATCGCCTAGCAGTTCTTCTTTCTTGAAGCCCACATGACCACCACATTTCGGACCCTCCACAACCACTGCATCGGGAACACGATTGTACTTACTAGCCCAATACCTAAACATCACCTGTGCAGCACGAGCAGTAGATACCTTTGGCACAAACTTGGTTGTGCAGCCTTCAGGCATTTCTGGCTTTTTAAGAAAAAGTCCAGCACCTATAAACACCACATCCACATTTTCCTCTAGTGCAATTTGTAGCAAATCGTCGAAATCGGTAATAGCCATCATTATATTCACACCAATAATACCGTCAGATTTCTCACGTGCTTTTCTAATCTCTTTCGTTAATGCAATTTTATTTGATTGACGAAACTTTTTTCTGTAGTTGGGCTCTAGCATACCTATACCCACCGCAGATATAACTCCGATGCCTCCCTCATTGGCAACAGCAGATGCCAACCCCGAAAGCGACACGCATATTCCCATTCCCCCTTGTATGATGGGTAGCTTTGGGGTTAAACCACCTATATTTAATGTTTTCATTTCTATCAAGTCTTTTATTTATAATTGAGATTAATATCAAAAAAAGTAATCTCTTGCTTTTATTTGTTGTATTATTATCGCTCAAATATACAACTAGCAGTTGTCTCTTATGGACATTATTGTAATAAAAAACCCTTTTTATGGAGATAATTATAGAATATTGTTCAATTTAGCATTTGTTTGCTTACAGTTTGCTGCCAATAGATTAACAACAGCAACATAGTGTTTGTTTCATTGTTTTTCAAAATTAATAGAAGAAACTATTCAAAATGAGGTAGTTTAACAGTTAGCTCAATAATAGACCCTCTTTTCAAACCCAATTATCATTTAAGAGTATTCAGTGAACTATTTTCTTTGTCGAAATGAAGAATTTTGTTACATTTACCAATTCTATAAAAGAGAAGTGTATAATGAATGATGACGAAAAGATAGTTGTAAAAAAAATGATAACTTTGTATTGCAATGCAAAGCACAACACCAATGGTGTATTGTGTGAGAGTTGTAGTGAGTTAAACCAATATGCATTTCAGCGATTAGAGCGATGCCCCTTTGGAGAGAACAAGCCCACTTGTGGTAGCTGTTCGATACATTGCTACAAACCTGATATGAAGGCAGAAATAAAAAAAGTGATGCGTTTTGCTGGTCCTCGCATGTTATTTGTGAGCCCAATAGCCTCAGTGCGCCATTTTTATAAAGAGTTTAAACGAAAACGACTTCGTGCATAGTCAATAATACATCAATCTATTTTATTTTCCCAAATTCGCAATATTACAACCATGCCCATAATAAATAAAGATACTGTTTTATCAGAAATACTAGCCCAGCACCATATATTAATTCCTATCATAAACAGATTTGGTATTAAATTGGGGGTAGGGGATAAAACCATTGAAGATATTTGCGACGAGCAAGACTTAAATGTAGATTTTATATTGGTCATACTGAATGTTTATTTAGATGAAAACTATATTTCAGAGAAAAGGTTGGCACAGTTTGGTTTAGAGCCAATTGCCAATTACTTCAACGAAACTATACAAAACTATCTCCACTCACTAGTGCCCAATATCGAGAAGCATCTACATGCATTTATAGCACTAAGCAACTCCAATAGTGAAGAGCTAAAAGCCCTACAAAAAGTATTCTATCAGTTTAAAGAAGAGTTGGTGCAACATCTCGAAAAAGGTTTGAAACACACAGGTCCATATCCCCACGAGTTGCTGCGAGACATCAAAAGTATTTTAATAAAACATGTGTCGGGCAATTTCAATCAAAACCTCTGCTATGCTGTAATATTTTCGGTGGGAAGTCTCGAAGACGACTTAATTATCCACAATCGGTTAAGAGATAGTGTTTTAATACCAAAGCTCGACAAACTAAATAGCTCGGATATTGGTTCTTTGCAAAACACCATTGCTACCAGCAACCACAAACCCGAAAAAAAGAAACTGCTCACCAAACGCGAAACAGAAATACTGAAACTAATAGTAAGCGGCAATTTAAACAAACAGATTGCCGATAAACTCAATATAAGTTTAAACACCGTATTAACACATCGCAAAAACATACTCTCCAAAACCGGCATAAAAACCGTTTCGGGGCTCACACTCTATTGTATATCCAATGGGCTGTTGTCGCCAGATTCAATAAAAATAAATTAGCCTAAAGCATACATTTTAATTCAGACCATCACTCATACTACATAATTCATGAAAAGTAGAACAATCACCTTTATCTCTGTTTTTGTAGGAATATTCCTATTTGGTGTTTCAATGGTAATGATTGGCTCTGTGCTGCCACTTCTTAAAACCAGGCTCGGCCTCACAGATATCGTAGCTGGAGAGTTATTTTCTATTCTTCCATTAGGATTACTCATAGGCTCGGTCTATTTCGGACCCGTAAGCGATAAGTATGGCTACAGATGGGTGCTTGCCACAGCATCACTTTTCTTGGCTATCGGGTTTGTAGGTATAGGTCACTCTATGTCGCTATGGCTACTAAGGGTGTGCATCCTCTTTTTTGGCATTGGTGGTGGTGTTATCAATGGAGCTAGCAGTGCGCTGATATCTGATTTGAGTAGCGACGACAAAAAAATAGCCAACCTCAATCTATTGGGCGTCTTTTTCGGCTTGGGAGCACTCTCTATGCCAATAGTATTGAGCATGTTTAGCGAGAATTACTATATAACTGTAATAAATATTGTAGCCCTAGTGTCTGTTCTAGTAATGTTGCTATTTCTATCCATTTCATACCCAATAGCAGTAGAGAAAGAGAAAATATCTCTAAAACTAATACCTCGGTTTTTCAAAAACAAGGTCTTTATAATTATCTGTTTCTTTCTCTTCTTCCAGTCTGCTTTCGAAGCAATAATGAACAATTGGTCGGTCTCATATTTCACAGAGCACCTACAGGTAAGTCAAAAGCAAGCCCTCACAGCCCTCTCTTTTCTAGTTTTGGGCATGACCACAATGCGTATTTTCTCGGGAGGAGTATTCAGAAAACTATCCTCAAAGCATCTTTTATTAATGGCTTTTAGCTTCCTCTCAGTAGGTGCTTTTTGTTTGTATATCCAACAACCCTGGTCGTATTATTTAAATATCTTCGGATTGTTTCTTATTGGTGCAGGCTTGTCGCCCGGTTTCCCAGTTATGTTGGGTGTGGTTGGCAATATGTACAAAGAGATATCGGGCACAGCCTTTAGCTTTGCTATGCTGGTAGCCCTCTCAGGCAATATGATTATCAACTATGCAACAGGCACACTGATAGAAATATACGGAGAGCGCTCTTTTATATATGTAATCATTGCTCAAATAGCTGCTATGATTACACTCTATATTTTTATCAGAAAAGACAACAAATCCTTCAGCTAAAACGTTTTAAGATTCACGAGAGCAAGAGTGTTTTTGTTTAAAAAGAAATCGATAAAACTATAATTCTATGATAGATATTTCAAAACTCACATGGGGAGAAGTAAAAGAAAACAAATATAGCGATGTGGTGGTGCTGCCCTGGGGAGCAATCGAACCCCACAACTACCACCTACCATATCTCACAGATGCCTATCTCTCGCACAGCATTTCAATAGCAAGTGCAGAGCTAGCCTACCAAAAGGCAGGCAAACTATGTATGGTGATGCCACCTATCTATCTTGGCTCGCAAAACCCTGGTCAATGGAATTTACCATTCTGCATACACACCAATTACGAAACACAAAAAGCAATCCTCACCGATATAGTCACTTCGCTTCACATACAAGGATTTTGTAAACTACTTATTGTAAATGGCCACGGAGGCAACACCTTCAAGTCTATGATTCGCGATTTGGCTGTAAAGATGCCCCATTTTTTCATTCTTTCTGCAGATTGGTATGCAATAGTTCCTAAAGAAGATTATTTTGAAGCCACTATCGACGACCATGCAGGCGAGCAAGAAACCTCCGTTTTGATGCATTTCCATCCCGAATTGGTTAAACTAGAAACCGCAGGAGAGGGCACCTCAAACCCTTGGCATCTACAATCGCTAAACGATAAAACAGCATGGGCACCTCGCAATTGGCAAAAAGCATCAGACGATACCGGAATAGGCAACCCTAAGAAATCTACTGCAGAGAAAGGTAAGAGGTATGCCGAAGAGGTAACACAAAGAATAGCCAACCTGCTTATAGAACTTGCCGATATGCCCTAGAACAAAGAGCCACTTCGCAAGATAAAACATAGTTGGCAAGCGCATTATAATACTCTATTTCACCTCTTTATTCAAAATTGTGATAGTTAAATTGTAAATATAGTGTAAAGTCAACAAATAGTTGTATATTAACAATTGCTGCAAAAATGACTATATACCTATGATTCAGTAGAGCTTAGAGTCGATACTGCTTACTAGCTAGAGAATAACAAACTCTTGTAAAAGCTTTTTAAAACGAACATTTTATATTATTTTTGTAGACATGGTTTTGGAAATCAAAATAGTTTGTGAAACAGTTGATCTCCAATTTTTTTTATGACCAAACTAAAACAGAAAAAAAGTACTAACCCAACAATAAATAATAATTAAATTATGAGTAAATCGAAAGAGAAACTTTTCACCGATTTTCCAGCGGTAACCACAGAAGAGTGGATGGAAAGAGTAACCGTCGACCTCAAAGGAGCCGATTTTGAAAGGAGATTGGTTTGGAAAACAAACGAAGGTTTTAATGTAAATCCTTTTTATCGTAGCGAAGACATTCAAGATTTTGAGTGGACCGACAGTTTGCCAGGAGAGTTCCCATATGTGCGAGGCACAAAAACGGACAATAACTGGTATGTACGTCAAGACATCGATGTAACAGACTTTGCCCAAGCAAACAAAGAGGCATTGATGCTACTCGAAAAAAAAGGAGTAACTTCTTTAGGATTCGTGCTTTCGGGCGAAGATCTTACAGCCGAAAACATTGCAACACTATTAGATGGCATACATCCCAACATGGTGGAGCTCAACTTCAAAACCTGTATCAACTCCACACTAAAAGTTACTAAATTGGTAGTTGACTATATTACCAATCTAGGAGTTAATGTAATGGATTGCTACGGTTCTGTAGATTACGATCCATTTCGCAAAATTTTCAAACTAGGTGTAGATGTACCCAATTGGAAAGACGAGTTGGCAGAGATTGTAATGGCTTCTGCTCCTCTACCACGTTTCCGTGTAGCATCTGTTACAGGAATCGACTTCGTAAATGCAGGTGCATACCTTTTCCAAGAGTTAGGCTATAGCTTGGCATACGGAAATCAAATTCTAAGCGCCCTTATCGAAAAAGGTGTTGAACCTACATTGGCAGCAAAGAAAATCAAATTCGACTTCGGAGTAGGCACAAACTACTTTATGGAGATTGCAAAGTTTCGTGCAGCGCGTTGGTTGTGGGCAGAAATTGTAAATGCATACAAAATGCCATGTCCCAACGATTGCGATTTTAAAGCAGAAGATGGCACTTGCCGTTGTGCAGCTAAAATTAACATGCACGCTATCACATCTACCTTCAACACAACAGTTTACGACGCTTATGTAAACCTATTGAGAACACAAACCGAAGCAATGTCTGCTACATTGGGTGGTGTCGATTCGTTGACAGTACTTCCATTCAATCATGCTTATCAAAAACCAACCGACTTTACTAATCGTCTCGCTGTTAATCAACAGTTGCTACTAAAAGAAGAGTCGCATTTTGATAAAGTAGCCGACCCTGGCGCAGGTTCTTATTATATCGAAAAACTAACAAGCTCATTGGGCGAAGAGGCATGGAAACTATTCCTCGAAATTGATGGTAAAGGCTTTTACAACTTGCTTAAAGCAGGAAAAATTCAAGACGATATCAACACCTCTGCCGAGGGACGTTGGTTTGCTGCAGCTCGCAGAAAAGAAATTCTTGTAGGAACAAACCAATTCCCAAGCTTTGGCGAAAAAGTAAACCACAAGTTCGAAGAAACCTACAGTCCTCTTAACGAGTGTGAGTGTGGAGATGACAAAGAAACTCCATTAAAACGATTAAACAGCAAACGTTTGGCTGAGCAATTCGAAGAGGTTCGTCTTACAACAGAACGTAGTGGCAAAACACCCAAAGTGTTTATGCTAACTATTGGCAACTTGGCAATGCGATTGGCACGTTCACAGTTCTCTAGCAACTTTATGGCGTCAGCAGGATATGAGATTATCGATAATTTAGGATTCGACACAGTAGAAGAGGGCGTAAAAGCGGCTCGCGAGAAAGATGCCGACATCATAGTGCTCTGTTCAAGCGACGATGAGTATGAAAAATATGCTCCCGAAGCCTACAAGTTAGTCAAAGGCAAAGAGATACTTGTAATTGCAGGTGCTCCTAAGTTTGCCGACGATTTGAAAGCACAAGGAATTGAATATTTTATAAACGTACGAAGCAACGTATTGGAAATGTTGACTGAGTTTAATTCTCGTATGGGAATAGTATAAAACTGATGAACAGAAAGAATCACATAAAAAACTATATTTTTGCTACACGCCCTTGGTCGTTTCCGGCCTCGGCAATGCCAGCATTGGTAGCCTTCACTTTTGTCTTCTATTTACACCAAACCACAGAGTTTGTTTCTGTAAGTTGGGTAAACGGAGTATTGGCAACTGTGGGAGCAGTAATTTTTCATGCGGCAGGTAATTTGTTTGGCGACTATTATGATTATGTGAACGGGGTAGATAAAGACAAGAAAACAGGCGAAGTACCCATGTTGGTATCAGGTCTTTTTCAGCCAAAAACAATGTTTGTGTTTGGCATCACAGTAGTAACAATTGGTATCATTCTAGGATTATACCTCATGTCACAATCTGGTCTACCACTTCTCATCATTGGTTTGATTGGCACACTTTGCGCAGTTTTTTATTATAAACTAAAATACATAGCATTAGGCGAATTGGTTATCTTCGTAGCTTTTAGTCAGCTCATAGCACTAGGAGTAGTATATGTGATGACTAGCCAACTAGTTTGGAGTAGCCTACTAGTAATTGCGCCCGTTGGCATGTTAGTAGCAGCTATTTTGCACGCCAACAACACACGCGATTCTATTTTAGACAAAAAAGCTGGCATCAAAACCCAAGCAATTATTTTGGGTATCGATGGTTCAAAAGTGTTTTATCAATCCCTATTATTAGCCCCATACATATTAATAGCAATCATTGTAAAATTCAATATTTTACATCCATATAGCTTTGCTGTGTTACTTTCATTTCCAATTGCTCTACGGAGTATAAAAAAAATGAAACAAGTACGCCTAAGCTCATTGCGCGATATAGAAACATTAGATGTAGATACTGCAAAACTAGTAACCATCTTTAGTTTACTACTTATTGCCGGCAATGTAGTAGGAGCACTTGTTTAAACAACAAATATTCAATTAAAAATAGAAGCATTTTGTCTACAAATGATAACTTGTAAATATCACAAACGATAAGAAAAGCTTAAAGAAAATCTATAAAAACAATGAAACCAAATTTTAAAGATATAAACATAAAGGGTGACAGCTTTACAGACAAAACAAATGTTGCAGACTGGGCTGAAAAAAACGAGTTTAACCCTGACTGGCTAACAGCTGAACAAATTCCTGTTAAACCAGTATACACAAAAGAAGACCTCGAAGGCATGGAGCATTTAAACTATGCAGCTGGTGTTCCTCCATTCTTGCGCGGACCATACTCCACTATGTATGCAATGCGTCCATGGACTATCCGTCAGTATGCAGGTTTTTCAACAGCCGAAGAGTCTAACGCATTTTACCGTCGCAACTTAGCAGCCGGACAAAAAGGACTATCTGTAGCATTCGACTTACCCACTCACCGTGGCTACGATGCCGACCACGAACGTGTGATAGGCGACGTAGGTAAAGCAGGTGTATCTATCTGTTCTGTCGAAGATATGAAAATACTTTTCGATCAAATTCCATTGAACGAAATGTCAGTATCAATGACAATGAACGGTGCAGTACTTCCCATTCTAGCATTCTACATAGTAGCAGCACAAGAACAAGGAGCCGAATTGCACGAAATGCAAGGAACTATTCAAAACGATATTTTGAAAGAGTTTATGGTGCGCAACACCTATATATACCCACCAGCATTCTCGATGCAGATTATTGCAGACATTTTTGAGTACACATCTCAAAAAATGCCACGTTTCAACTCTATTTCAATTTCTGGATACCACATGCAAGAAGCAGGTGCTACCGCCGATATCGAATTGGCATATACACTAGCCGACGGTTTAGAGTATCTACGCGCAGGTATCGCAGCCGGTATCGATGTAGATGCATTTGCTCCTCGTCTATCGTTCTTCTGGGGTATTGGTATGAACCACTTTATGGAAATTGCCAAGATGCGTGCTGCACGTCTATTGTGGGCTAAGATTGTTAAAACATTCAACCCCAAGAACCCAAAATCATTAGCACTACGCACACATAGCCAAACATCAGGATGGTCGCTCACCGAGCAAGATCCATACAACAACGTTGGTCGTACCTGCGTCGAAGCTATGGCAGCAGTATTAGGTCACACCCAATCGTTGCATACCAATGCACTCGACGAGGCTATTGCACTACCAACCGATTTCTCGGCACGTATTGCACGTAATACTCAAATCTATATTCAAGAAGAGACATCTGTTACAAAACACGTCGACCCATGGGCAGGTTCATACTACGTAGAATCGCTCACCAACGAAATTGTACACAAAGCATGGGCTCATATTCAAGAAGTAGAAAGCCTAGGTGGAATGGCTAAAGCTATTGAAACCGGAATTCCAAAAATGCGTATCGAAGAAGCAGCAGCACGCACACAAGCAAAAGTTGATGCTGGCAAGCAAACCATTATTGGTATTAATAAATATCGCCTGGAGAAAGAAGACCCAATCGATATTCTTGAAGTTGACAACACAGAAGTTCGCAAGCAACAAGTTGCACGCTTAGAAAAACTAAGAGCAAACCGCGATCCAGAAGCTGTTAAAAAAGCATTGGCAGCACTCACAGAGTGTGCTAGAACTGGCGAAGGCAATTTATTAGAACTTGCTGTCGAAGCTGCACGTGTACGCGCATCATTGGGCGAAATATCCGACGCATGCGAAGAGGTAGCAGGACGTTATAAAGCAATCATTAGAACAATATCAGGAGTGTATTCATCAGAAACAAAATCAGATGCTACTTTCCAAAAGGCAAGTGCTCTGGCAGATAAATTTGCAAAGAAAGAGGGTAGACAACCACGTATCATGATTGCCAAAATGGGGCAAGACGGACACGACCGTGGTGCAAAAGTAGTAGCTACTGGCTATGCCGACTGTGGATTTGATGTCGATATGGGACCCCTATTTCAGACACCAGCAGAAGCTGCACGTCAGGCTGTAGAAAACGATGTGCATGTATTAGGCGTATCGTCGCTTGCTGCCGGACACAAAACTTTGGTACCCGAAGTAATGAAAGAGCTAGTTAAACTAGGTCGCCCCGACATTATAGTAATTGCAGGTGGTGTTATTCCAGCTCAAGACTACGATTTCTTATACAAAGAAGGAGTAGCAGCTATATTTGGTCCAGGCACATCAGTTACCCAAGCAGCTGTAGATATTCTAAATATCTTATTAGGAGAAGAATAGTACTCTTTTGCAACTAAAGAGAACTATCCCAATGCTCTTTTATAGCTCATGCTACAAAGGGCATCGATAAATTGTTTATTTTAAGACCGCTCTGTTTTCGCAAATGAAGACAGGGCGGTTTTTTGTTTCGCTCCCGCGCCAATCCTCTCGCGTGGTTTATTCTCGCTCCCGCACGAGCAATGTCATTAAGTTAAACATTTTTATAATTTATTTCTGCTGTTTTCCACCGTTCTTACTTTTTTTGTTTGCATTTCAAGCCTGCAAGGCTAGATGAAGCCTTGTGTATAGTTTAAGAGAATGATACTAGGGCTGAAAGCCCGATATAATTCAGCCCAGGCTACAAGGGGCATGGGTAGCAGTTAGATATAAGCAAAAGAGGGCTGAAGGCCTGGCATAAAAAAGATATACAGTCTCTCCCAATCCCACACGAGGTTTGTTTGATAATAGCGAGCAACAATACCCCTATTTTGTAAAAAATAACCCACCATCCATTGTGTAATTTACAGATTGTTGCTAAATTGCACACTTTTGCAAAAAATGAGCAGTTGTAGGCACAACTCTTACAGAAAAAGTATTCATATTAATATAAATATTATATCTTTGTAGCCAATAAATTGGATTAAAGGTTATTTGTAAATATACAAAACATGAAAGAAATATACAGTGTTATTACCGGTACAGGAAGTTTTATTCCTGAGAAAAAAATGAAAAATAGCGACTTTCTGTCGCATGAGTTTTACGACTCTTCAGGTACTAAGCTACCCACCGCCAATCAAGACATTATAGATAAATTTGTTGAAATTACAACAATATCCGAGCGTAGGTATGCCGATGACGAACATCTAACATCCGATTTAGGCTTCTTTGCTGCGCAACAAGCCATCGAAGATGCAGGCATCGATAAAGAAGACTTGGACTACATCATATTTGCTCACAACTTTGGCGACACCCATGCCGATGATAACAGAATAGACAACTGCCCCAGCTTGGCAGCTCGTGTAAAACAAAAACTAGGCATCAAGAATCCCAATTCTGTTGCTTACGATATATTATTTGGTTGCCCAGGATGGTTGCAAGGTGTTATCCAAGGAAACTACTACATCAAATCGGGCGATGCAAAAAAAGTATTAGTTATTGGTGGTGAAGTGCTTTCACGTATTTCCGACCCACACGATCGCGATAGCCTTATCTATGCCGACGGAGCAGGCGCATGTATATTAGAAGCTCGCGAAAGCGACACACCAGTAGGAATATTGGGGCAAAACTCTCGCTCCGATGCATTAGAGTTTGCACAAATGCTAAGCATGGGCGTCTCTTTCAAACCAGAAGAGGCAGAAACCGGAAAGCTCTATCTAAAAATGAATGGTCGCCGCCTTTATATGTATGCATTAGCCAATGTGCCAAAAACCATTAAAGCAGGACTAGACAAATTGGGCATACCTATCGAAGACATTAAGAAAATTTTTATCCATCAAGCCAATGGTAAAATGGACGATGCTATTCTTGAGCGTCTCTACAGCCTATATGGATACAAAGACACGCCAAAGGATGTAATGCCCATGACAATTTCGTGGTTGGGCAACTCATCAGTAGCCACCCTTCCAACCCTGTTCGACCTTGTGGTGCGCGAAGAGGTAACTCCCCACCAGATAGATGCAGGCGACACTATAATATTTGCCTCGGTAGGTGCCGGAATGAATATCAACAGCGTAGTGTATAAAATGCCCGAAGGATAAAAAAACAGAGTGCAAGCATAAAAAACCTGCACTAGTAATTATATAAAAAAGAGAGTGTCTTAAATTAAAAGACACTCTCTTTTTTTGTTTTTAAGCGTATAATTCTTTGCCTACTGCTCCTCCAAATAGGGCGAATAGCAATATCCTTCCACACCTTGCTCAGTTTTAATGCGCCACCACTTATCGCTAGTTTTTTCCAACAGCGTTAAAGTCTCACCATGGTCCACCACAGTTATCACATACTCTTCCACACCAGGTTTGTCATGCACATTAAGCTTACCTTTGCGTGTAGCCACAATCAGTTGATCGGGCACTTTCACCACCACAGGCTCTACTACTACCGGAGGCGGCGGCACCACAGTAATATTATTTACCACCGATTTTACCCCCTCTATGGCAGTTACCGACGACACCACTTTTTGTTTTGTAGCCTCGTCCTCTACCACACCACTAAGCGTGGCAATGTGGTTGTCCACCACAACAGTTACATTAGAAGCACCCGGTATGGTTGCAGTAATTTGGTCAGCTGTCTCCTTTAGGTCAGCGTCAGTTACTTTGTCACAAGTCGTTAAACCCACCCCTAAAAATAGCAGTAGGGTCAACATTGATAAAAATTTTGTTTTCATAGTTCCGAGGGTTTTAAATGAAGTTGTATAATTAGTGTGAATATAAATTATTCATACTCAATATTATAACATATGAAACAGTTAAAGTTTACATTAAAAACTAAAATATTTTAGTGTAAACATGACAGTAGGGCGAACCTCCCTTCTTCTCATAATACTGCTGATGATAATCTTCAGCCTCCCAAAACTTCGTGGCAGGCACTATCATCGTAGCCACCTCGTAGCCCATCTTAAGCAACAAGTTGGTATATTTCTCAGCAATAGCCTTTTGCTCATCATCCATATAAAATATATTCGACAAATATTGCGGACCAATATCCGGACCCTGCCCATTTAGCTGAGTAAAATCGTGCGTCTCATAAAACAAGCGAACCAAATCACCATAAGTTATCACCGATGGATCGTAGGTCACCTCAATCGATTCGAAATGCCCCGTGTTGCCTTTAATCACATCCTCGTAGGTAGGATTTTCTTTATGTCCACCCATATACCCAACTTTAGTCTCAACCACTCCTGGAGCTTTCATAAAGTAATACTCTGTGCCCCAGAAACATCCCGAGGAGAAATAAACTTTTTCAAACGAATCATCTTTCATAGGAATAAATTTTAAAGAAATAGAATTAACACAATGACGCGTGTTTTTATCTGTAAACCTCTCTCCCAAAAAAACATGCCCTAGATGAGCCCCACAATTGTTGCAAATAATTTCGGTGCGCATTCCATCAGCATCCGCCACACGCTTCACGCTTCCCTCAATCTCATCGTCAAAAGCAGGCCACCCACAACTAGCATCAAACTTATCGTCCGATTTATACAAAGGCGCATCACATCTTTTACATACATACGTGCCCGCCTCCGTTGTGTTTAGGTATTCACCCGTATAGGGTCGTTCCGTTCCCTTATTCACTATCACCGCCTCTTCGGCTTTTGTCAGCTTGTTAAACTTCATCATCCTGTTCTCTTTATTATTATTGTTATTGTTTTGTGCACATGCCCCCACTATATTGGCGAGCAATAGCAAGTATATAAACATTTTCTTCATAACTCTTTTTTTGTATAACGTTTAAAAACAAGAATTGATTAATAATCAGTCAACTATTTTATCACCTATAGATATTTCTCATTTCCAACCATGTATATATTCTACTTATTTGCTACCTTTGTCTACAAGCACTCATCAATAATATAAAGATAATAAATTATAATGGAAACACTACTATCAACAGACTTAGCTTATAAAGTGGCAGATATGTCTCTAGCCGACTTTGGAAGAAGAGAAATAGAGATAGCCCAACACGAAATGCCAGGGCTGATGGCATTGCGCAAAAAACACAAGGGGCAGCTCCCACTCAAAGGTGCTCGCATCACAGGTTCGCTCCATATGACCATACAAACAGCCGTGCTTATCGAAACATTAGTAGCCCTTGGTGCAGATGTACGCTGGGCTAGCTGCAATATATTCTCCACCCAAGACCATGCCGCTGCAGCCATTGCCGCCGCTGGCATTCCAGTGTTTGCTTGGAAAGGCGAAACCCTAGAAGAGTATTGGTGGTGTACCGATATGGCACTCCGCTTTCCTAACGGCAAAGGTCCCAACATAATTGTCGACGATGGGGGAGACCCAACCATACTTATACACAAGGGCTATCATGCCGAGAACAACCCCAAAACAATAGATAAAAAAGGCTCCACCAAAGAAGAGCAAATTATTTTAGACACACTAGCCCGTATTCTCGAAGAAGACAACCAACGTTGGCATCGCACCCTAAAAGAGATGCGCGGAGCTTCCGAAGAGACCACATCGGGAGTTCACAAGCTAGAGAAAATGCTTCGAAAAGGCGAACTGCTATATCCAGCCATCAATGTAAACGACTCCGTAACCAAGTCGAAATTCGACAACCTCTATGGCATCCGCGAGTCATTGGCAGATGGCATCAAGCGCGCCACCGACGTAATGATAGCAGGCAAAGTAGTAGTAATCTTGGGCTATGGCGATGTAGGCAAAGGATGTGCCCAAGCCATGCGTAGCAGCGGCGCACGCGTTATCGTTACCGAAGTCGACCCCATATGCGCACTGCAAGCAGCCATGGAGGGCTACGAGGTAAAAACTATGGAAGAAGCATTGCCCGAAGGCAACATATACGTCACAGCCACAGGTTGTTGCGATGCCATTACTATAGAGCATATGCAGCAAATGCGCGACCAAGCCATCGTTTGCAACGTTGGTCAGTCCGACAACGAAATTCAAGTAGCCCACCTAATCAATTTCGAAGGAATAGCCCACACAAACATCAAACCACAAGTCGACAAGTACACCTTCCCCACAGGCAACTCAATATTCCTGCTAGCCGAAGGTCGACTGGTCAATCTTGGTTGCGCCACAGGGCATCCCTCCTTTGTAATGAGCAACTCGTTCACCAATCAAGTATTGGCTCAAATAGATTTGTGGCAAAAAGATTACCCAATAGGAGTGCACCGCCTCTCAAAAGAGCTCGACGAAGAAGTAGCACGCCTACACCTCCATCAGCTTGGCGTAAAACTTACCCAACTCACACAAAAACAGGCCGACTACATAGGAGTTCCCATCGATGGACCCTTCAAAGCCGACCACTATAGATACTAAAAAATCAATTAATTTACTTATATTATCTGTCTATGTCAATAATTAAAAGTGTTTTAGATACCGATTTATATAAATTCACCACAAGTTATGCTTATTCCAAGCTTTTCCCCCGTGCCCACGGGCAGTTCGAGTTTGTAGATAGAAGCAACGATAACTATCCCGAGGGGTTCGACCAACTCCTTAGAGATGAACTCAAAAGCATGGAGGAGCTCTTTCTCACCGATGCTGAAGAGGCATTCTTGATAGAAAAACTGCCCTACCTACCACCCATCTATATCGATTTCCTAAAAGGATTTCGCTACAACTCCGATGAGGTGAAAGTATGGATGGAAGACGGAAAGCTAAAAGTAACAGCAACCGGATTGCTCTATCGCGTTACCCTGTGGGAAACACCCATCTTGGCAACAGTTTCCGAGCTCTATTACAAACTCACAGGTCAAACCCCCGACATGGAGTATATGAACAAGGCTGTTGTAGAAAAAGCCAAAAAACTAGCCAATCACAATGTCATCTTCTCGCTTTTTGGCATGCGCCGTCGCTTTAGTTTCGACATCGAAGATAGGGTAACCAAACTACTGAAAGCCCACTCAAACGACAATTTCTTTGGCACCAGCAACGTTTACATGGCATTTAAGCACAACGTAAATGTATCGGGCACACATCCACACGAGTGGGTGCAGTTTCATGGCTCTATATATGGCTACAAAATGGCAAACTATATGTCGATGGAAAACTGGATAAATGTTTACGATGGCGATTTGGGTACAGTCCTTACCGACACCTATACAACCGATGTATTTCTTAGCAACTTTAGCAAAAAACATGCAGCCCTCTTCACTAGCCTGCGACAAGATAGTGGCGACCCCCTTGTGTTGGTCGACAAAGCCATCAAACGATACAAAGAGCTTAGAATCGACCCCACACTCAAATATATTGTCTTTTCAGACAGCCTCAATGTCGACAAAGCCATTGCCATAAAAGAGTATTGTGGCGATAAAATAGGCGCTACCTTTGGCATTGGCACCAATCTCACCAACGATGTAGGCAACAATATAAAGGGGCTCAACATAGTGATGAAGCTCTTCCGCTGTAAAATGACAGAGAAAGAACCCTGGCACGAGTGTGTAAAGCTATCCGATGTAGAAGGCAAAAACACAGGCTCTAAAAAAGAGATTCACCTAGCGCAAGAGACGCTGGGACTGCTTGAGTAATTGTTAATTGTTAATGGTTAATGGTTAATGGTTAATTGTTAATGGTTAATTGTTAATTGTTAATGGTTAATGGTTAATGGTTAATGGTTAATGGTTAATGGTTAATGGTTAATGGTTAATGTCTGCAATGCTTGGTGGCACCTAGTGCTCTTTGCTTGGTACGGGGTGCGGGGTACGGGGTGCGGGGTGCGGGGTGCGAGGTGCGGGGTACGGGGTACGGGGTACGGGGTACGGGGTGCGGGGTGCGGGGTGCGGGGTACGGGGTGCGGGGTGCGGGGTGCGGGGTGCGGGGTGCGGGGAGCGGGGAGCGGGGTGCGGGGTGCGGGGTACGGGGTACGAGGTGCGGGCTTCGTGGTACGTGGTACGGGGTACGGGATACGGGGTACGAGGTGCATGGTTCGGGGTTCAGGCTTCGGGGTGTGTGTTACAGATCACGCGTTACTGATTTTGCGTCACGGGTTATCGTGCTTCCGCACATTCACATCGTGTGGGGTTTTAGCTCCATCGGAGCTTCACTGTCTGTAGTAAACCGATAAACCAACCAACGTTAAGCTTCGTAGAAGCGTCCTGTTCTCCCTTGGCTCCCGCACGATTCTATCGTGTAGGGTTTGTAGCAGGGGCAAATATCAGTAAGGGCATTGCGGCTAGGGTCCGCATTGGCCATTGGTTTTAGCAATGCATAGAGTTGGCTGTTAATCAAACCACGCGAAAGGATTCGCACAGCAGCAAGTGTATTTCAAGCTTGAAAGGCTGGCACAATTCAGTCTAGCCTTAAGGCTAGATAAGGCTGACATAAATTTGCAGAACACTCTCTTCCGTACAATTGCATCATGCGGAATTGTTAAAAAAATAAGTACCTTTGCATCAATAAATCGATTATCAAATAAAAAAATATTATAATACAATGGCAGGACATAGTAAATGGTCGAATATTAAAGCGCGAAAAGGAGCACAAGACAAGAAAAGAGCTAAAATATTTGCAAGGATAATTAAAGAAATTACAATAGCAGTAAAAGAGAATGGCAATAATGGCGATCCCGAAACCAATCCAGCCCTTCGCACTGCCCTGCAAAACGCACGTGGTGCAAACATGCCCAAAGACAACATCGAAAGAGCTATAAAAAGAGCCACCGGAGCCGACTCGGCAAGCTACAAGCAGGTCAATCTAGAGGGCTACGGACCCCACGGAATAGCCATGTTTGTAGAGTGCACCACCGACAATACCAACCGAACCGTAGCCAACGTGCGCGCCATCTTCAATAAATTTGGTGGCAACTTGGGCACCAATGGTTCATTAGAATTCCTTTTCGACAGATTTGGAGTATTCACCATCAATAAAGAGGAGTTGAAGATAGATTGGGATGAGTTGCAACTTATATTAATAGAACACGGCGCAGAATCTTTCGAAGAAGAAGACGAAGTATTTCTTATCTATTCCGATTATAAAAGCTTTGGCAATGTTTCCGACCAACTTGCTAAGCATGGTATAGAAACACAAAGTGCCGCAATCGAACTCATACCCAACCACACCGAAGTGTTGCCCCTAGAAGAAGCACTCACCATTGTTAAAATGATTGAAGCCTTCGAAGATGACGATGATGTGCAAAATGTATACCACAGCCTCGAACTCACAGACGAATTGGGTGAAGAACTTGCTAAGATGTAAGGTTTTTTCAAATAACAATCTACTTCAATGATTAGTAAAAAAGGCAAAGGTCATCTCGCCATGATGTCGGCAAACGTTGCATGGGCGTCGATGCCTTCGGACCACTCAAAGGAATAGCCATTGTGTTGGTTTTTATTGGGGTTTATATTGTTACTAGAAGCAAAGCGGCAGAGGAATAATTATTAATTATTAATGGTTAATTGTTAATTGCTTGGCTGTCAGGGGTTACTGGTTATTTGTTTCTGTTCACGCTTCATTGATTTTGCAAGGTGCGGGTTGCGGGTTGCGGGGTGCGGGTTACGGGTTACGTGGTTCGGGGTGCGTGGTGCGGGTTACGGGTTACGTGGTTCGGGGTGCGTGGTGCGTGGTTCGGGGAGCGGGGAGCGGGGATCGGGGTGCGAGGTGCGAGGTGCGAGGTGCGAGGCAATTTTTAATTGTTAATTATTAATGAGCTGATTATCAGTCGATACCAGGGGTCTATGTGACGTTACCCCGCAACATGCATCCCGTAATCTTATCTCTTCATTCTCAAAACCAATGGTCGATGCGTACTATACCCGCAATGCCCTCTAAAGTCTTGTCTCCAAATTCAAAACTCCTAACTCCAAACTCCAAACTCCAAACTCTTAACCCCCTGTCTCCTGTCTCCTGTCTCTTGTCTCAAAACTAATGGTCAATGCGTACTAGAGCCGCAACGCCCTCTATAATCTTGTTGCTTTATGCACATTTTTAGTTCTTCATTTTAATCACCTTTTTTTCGGCTCATCGGATGAGGTCACTCTGTAGAGGAGTTTTTTCGACACTATTCGCAACACTCTGTAGGCTGTTTCACCCATCGCTTTTAATTTTTAACTATTAACTTTTAACTCCTCACTGTGTCATCCCTCCGGGATTTTGTGTGTACATACATCTTTTATTTCTACAATAATTCCATCCCTCCGGGATTATTCTGCTGTTTCAATTCTATAGTGCTACAATTTTCAAACTCCAAACTCCAAACTCTTAACCCCCTAACTCCAAACTCTTCGCCCTTGTTCCCTGTCTCTTGTTCCCTGTCTCTTGTCCCCTGTCCCTTGTTCCCTGTCTCTTGTTCCTTGTCCCCTTGTCCCATATTCCAGAGTAAAGCACAAATTCCCCCCATCCACCCCTCTTTCATTTTACGATGTAAACTACTCTTTGTATATTTGCAACATATTGCAAACGATAAACATTATTGGAGCGTTTTATCAAATGCAAAATCTATACAAATAACACCTTAACGAGATGAATATAATAACAATAAGTCGCCAGTATGGCAGTGGAGGCAGAGAACTTGGCAAACACATTGCCCAAGTGCTTGGCTACGACTACTACGACAAAGAAATCCTTTCCACCATCGCCTCCAATACAGGCATGGACGAAAACTACGTAGAGCGCACCCTAGAGCAAGACAGATGGCTAAATGTGCCCCTCACTTTTCATCAATCCGTTAGCAGCATCTCTCTCGACTCCACCCACACCGACCTCCTTTTAGAGCGAAAACGTGTAATAGAAGAGATAGCCGCCACAGGAAAAAACTGCGTTATTGTAGGCCGAAATGCCGACATACTGCTCCGCAAGCATTACCCATTCAACATCTTTGTGTGTGCCGATATAGACACCAAAATGAATCGCTGCAAAGAGCGTTCGCCCAAAGAAGAATGCCTAACCGAAAAAGACCTTGAAAGAAAAATACACAAAATAGACAAAAGCCGTGCCCAAACGCGCGCCCTCATTACAGATATAGCTTGGGGAGATAGCTCCGCCTATCACCTCACAGTCAACACCAGTCAGTGGAATTTAGAAGAGTTAGCACCAGCCGTTGTCGAGTTTGCAAAACGCTGGTTCGACACTATCCATAGATGATAAAACTTTCCGATAGCTTTAATTACTCAAAATTATTGCACTACACCCTTCCAGCCGTCATCATGCTGGTGTTTACCTCCATCTATGGCGTGGTCGACGGCTTTTTCGTATCCAATTTTGTAGGCAAAACACCCTTCGCTGCGGTCAACTTCATTATGCCCGTAATGATGAGCCTAGGAAGCGTAGGCTTTATGTTTGGCACAGGCGGAAGCGCCATCATTGCCAAAACACTAGGCGAGGGCAACAAGCAAAAGGCAAACAAAATATTCTCGCTCATTGTCTACATATCCATCGCCATAAGCATCCTATTAGCAGTTGTGGCAGTCCTTTTCATGCGCTCCATCGCATCAGCCCTTGGTGCCCAGGGGCAACTCTTGGAAGATAGCATCACCTACGGAAAAATTATTTCAGTAGCAGTTCCCGCCTTCGTCCTCCAAACCATGTTTCAGATGCTCTTTGCCACAGCCGGCAAACCCAAAATAGGACTCTATATAACCATGACAGCGGGGCTCACCAATATTCTCCTCGATGTGCTATTTATTATCGTTCTCTCATGGGGATTAGTAGGCGCAGCAGTAGCCACAGCCCTTAGCCTGTGCGTTGGCGGACTGTTCCCACTCATCTATTTCGGACGAAAAAACGACAGCCTTCTGCAGCTAACCCGCACCCATTACGATGGACACTCACTCTTGAAAACCTTTACCAATGGCTCGTCCGAGTTTGTCAACCACGTCTCGATGTCCATCGTGGGCATCCTCTATAATGTGCAGCTACTGCAATATGCAGGCGAAAACGGAGTTGCCGCCTATGGCGTACTCATGTATGTCAATATGATTTTCCTCTCCGTCTATCTTGGCTATGGTGTAGGCGTATCGCCCATTATTAGCTACCACTTTGGCGCACAAAACTACAACGAGTTAAAGCGAGTACTCACCAAAAGCGTTGTCATTATGAGCATTTTTTCGCTCATCCTCTTCGCCTCTGCCCAGCTCCTAGCCAAACCCCTCTCCATTCTTTTTGTTGGCTACGATCAAGAGTTGATGAAGATTACCCAACGCGCATTTTTCTTCTACTCCTTCTCCTTCCTCTTCTCCGGAGTAGGCATCTTTGGCTCATCCTTCTTCACAGCCATGAACGATGGCTTGATATCAGCCCTTATCTCATTTTTGCGCACCCTTGTCTTTCAAACTGGCGCCGTTTTTATTTTCCCACTCCTTTGGGGGCTCGATGGCATCTGGATGTCGGTTGTGCTAGCAGAGGCAATGGCTACCGTGGTTACGGTGGGGATATTTTTTGGGAAGAGGAAACGATACAGATATTAATTGTTAATGGTTAATGGTTAATTGTTAATGTGCTGGCTGTCAGTGGATACTAGTCACTTGCAACTTATTACGGCTATGTTTTCAACCGCAAAGAACACAGAGAAGGCGCCGCACCTCGCACCCCGCACCCCGCACCTCGCACCCCGCACCTCGCACCCCGCACCCCGCAATTCTTATCTCTTCATTCTTAATTCTTAATTCTCATTTCTCATTTCCATATTTTCAATTAACCCAATAAAATCGTACCTTTGCAATCGCCTAAATAAAACAGAAAAAACAATCAATTATGGAATATAAATTCGGAGAGATAGAAAAAAAATGGCAAGCCTATTGGGCTGACAACAAAACCTATAAGGTAACAGAAGATTCGTCAAAACCAAAGTACTACGTACTCGACATGTTTCCCTACCCATCAGGAGCAGGCCTGCACGTAGGGCACCCACTCGGATATATCGCATCCGACATCTTTTCACGCTACAAACGCCTGCAAGGCTTCAATGTGTTGCACCCCATGGGCTACGATGCATACGGGCTTCCCGCCGAGCAATACGCCATACAAACAGGGCAACACCCCGCCATCACCACCAACGAAAATATAGACCGCTACCGCGAGCAACTCGACAAAATAGGATTCTCATACGATTGGGATAGAGAAATTCGCACCAGCGACCCCCAATATTACAAATGGACACAATGGGCTTTTAGCCAAATGTTTAAAAGCTACTACGACACCCAATTGCGTCGTGCCAAACCCATCGACCGCCTCGAAGCACATTTCCGCATGCGTGGCACCGAAAACGTGCATGCCGCCTGCACCAAAGAACTATCATTTACAGCCGAAGAGTGGAACCTAAAATCGGTAAAAGAGCAACAAGAAACCCTTATGAACTACCGCATTGCCTACATGGGCGATAGCCTAGTAAACTGGTGTCCACAGCTAGGCACAGTATTGGCAAACGACGAGGTTAGCGACGGACTCTCTGTGCGCGGTGGCTACCCCGTAGAGCAAAAGAAAATGCGCCAATGGATGTTGCGCGTTTCGGCCTATGCAGAGCGACTATTAGAAGGAATGGAAGAGCTCGATTGGTCGGAATCGCTCAAAGAAACCCAACGCAACTGGATTGGTCGCAGCGAAGGCGCCGTAATCCACATACCCCTTATCGAAAGCGATACAGCAGCAACCGTAGAAGCCCACCAATCACACGACCTAGAGGCAGAACAGGTGCTATGGCAAGAGGTAAAAGATAGCCAACTAGGTTTCAAAATGAAGAAACATTACAGAATTGGCGACTTTATAGCATCGTTTGTCAACCTCGACAAAGGCGTTATCGTAACCATCGATACCGATGCATTTCTCTCACGCGAAGAGAAAGACCAAATTACTGTAGATGAAAGCCGACTCAAATTGGGTGGCTTCCGCATCATCTCGTTCACACAATCCGAAGTGTTGGCAGACCCAAAAGCCGTTGCACAAACCCTCAAAGAGTATGTAGAATCGGTTCCAGCAGCCGATATCCCCTTGAGCGAAGAGATAGGCGACGAGGTAATACCCGTGTTTACAACCCGCCCCGACACAATATTTGGTGTAACCTTTATGGTATTAGCACCCGAGAGCGAATTGGTAGAACAGCTCACCACTACCAACCAAAAAGAGGCAGTGGACGAGTACATCACCCAGGCACACAAAAAAACCGAATTGGAGCGCATGACCGATAAAAAAGTCACCGGCGTCTTCACAGGCTCGTATGCCCGTCACCCATTCACCCAAGAGCCCATCCCCATATGGATATCCGACTATGTGTTGGCAGGCTACGGCACAGGCGCCATTATGGCAGTTCCGGCACACGATAGCCGCGACTATGCCTTTGCCAAACATTTCAACCTGCCCATCATCCCTCTTGTAGATGGTTGCGATGTGTCCGAGGAGAGCTTCGATGCCAAAGAGGGAATCATGATCAACTCCGATTTCCTAAACGGACTACCCGTGGAGAAAGCCATTGGCAAAGCAATCGACGAAATAAACAAACAAGAGTTGGGCTACAGCCAAGTAAACTATCGCCTACGCGATGCCACCTTCTCGCGCCAACGCTATTGGGGCGAACCATTTCCTATATACTACAAAGATGGCATGCCACACACATTAAGCGATGGCGAGCTACCCCTAGAGTTGCCCCCAGTAGACAAGTTTTTGCCTACCGAAACCGGACAACCACCCCTAGCACGTGCCAAAGATTGGGTTACAGAAGAAGGCTACCCACTCGAAACATCCACCATGCCAGGCTTTGCAGGCTCGTCAGCCTACTACCTGCGCTATATGGACCCCCACAACAACCAAATGCTTGTGTCGCAAGAGGCAAACCACTATTGGCGCAATGTCGACCTCTATATAGGCGGCATCGAGCACGCCACTGGTCACCTCATATACAGTCGTTTCTGGAACAAATTCCTATTCGACCTCGGCATCGCATGCGAGGAAGAGCCGTTCAAAAAACTGGTCAACCAAGGCATGATACAAGGACGAAGCAACTTCGTATATCGCATCAAAGACACCAACACCTTTGTGTCGCTAGGGCTTAAAGACCAATACGATACCACCCCCATCCATGTCGATGTAAATATAGTGCATCACGACGTGTTGGATATCGAAGCCTTCAAAAAGTGGAGTCCCGAGTATAGCAATGCAGAGTTCATCCTCGAAGATGGCAAATACATTTGCGGTTGGGCAGTAGAAAAAATGTCCAAATCGATGTACAACGTGGTCAACCCCGACGATATAGTAGCCAAATACGGCGCCGACACCCTTCGCCTCTACGAAATGTTTCTCGGACCCTTGGAGCAATCCAAACCGTGGGATACCAACGGCATTGATGGCGTGCACCGTTTCTTGCGCCGCGTGTGGGGCTTGTTTCATACCAACGATACTTTCCAGGTGAGCCCTGCCGAGCCCACAGCCGCCGAGCTAAAAGCCCTGCACAAACTTATCCAAAAAATATCTTACGACATCGAGCACTTCTCGTTCAACACATCCATATCAGCATTTATGATATGTATCAACGAACTCACATCGCTCAAAAGCAACAATCGCGCCATCCTGCACGATTTCCTTATACTCTTGTCGCCCTTCGCACCCCATATCACAGAAGAGTTGTGGAGCAAATTGGGCAACGAGCACACTATTTTCGACACCCAATGGCCCCAGTTCAACGAAGAGTATATCAAAGAAGATACCTTCACCTACGCCATATCGTTTAACGGAAAAGTGCGCTTCACCCTCGATTTTGCTGCCGATGCCAATAAAAACGATATCGAAGCAGCGGTGCTCAACCATCCCGATTCGCAAAAATGGATCGATGGCAAAACACCCAAGAAGGTGATTGTGGTGCCTAAGAAAATTGTGAATGTTGTGCTTTAGAAATTGGTGACTAGTGACTGGTGACTAGTGACTAGTCACTGGTGACTAGAAACTAGAAACTAGAAACTGGTGCGCGTTTCGCGGTGCGTGGTACGAGATACCGATAAAATTTCTCTACAGAGGTGACATCGTCCGACGAGCCGAAAAACAAGCGAGAAAGGCGGTTAAAAATCGTCTCTGTGTACTGTTCACTGCTCACTGTTCACTGCTCACTGCTCACTGTTCACTGTTCACTTACAACCAATTAACCATTATCCATTAACCATTAAAAATTAACCATTAAAAATTAACCATTAAAAAATGAATCTTTCTCTCCCCAAAAAACACCTCAAGTCGTTCTATTGGCGCGACTATATCATCATCGTCCTCGGTTTAGTCCTCTTCTCCATCGGATACGTAGGTTTCCTCATTCCCTACAAAGTAGTAACAGGCGGCTTAGGAGGCATCGCCCTGCTAGTAAATTACGCCCTAGGTACACCCCTATGGATAACCATGATCACCGTCAACGCCATTCTATTATCCATTGCATGGTTCATCGTTGGTCGCAAATACGTCTTCAACACAGCCTTTAGCACCCTAGCACTCACCATTATCCTCGGTTTTGCCGAACAATATATCACCGAGCCATTTATCCACGATGCCACCATGTCCATCCTCGTGGGGTCGGTCATCACCGGCATAGGCCTCGGTTTGGTATTCTCGGCAAATAGCTCCACCGGCGGAGGCGATATTATAGCCGCAATGATTACCAAATACCACAACATCAGCATGGGGCGCGTACTCACCTATATCGATGCCGTTATTGTAATGAGCTCATACATACTCTTTCAGAGCCTCGAAACCATTATTATCGGCTTCATCATCACCGTCATCCTCTACTATGCAGTAGATGTAGTAGTCAACGGATCGCGCCAATCCGTACAGTTTTTTATATTCTCAGAGCATTACGACGAAATTGCCACCCACATTGTATCAGAGCTCAATCGTGGTTGCTCCGTAGTCGATGGAGTGGGGTGGTACTCCAAAGAACCACAAAAAATCATTATACTCATGACGCGCCGCAACGAATCCACCTCCGTGTTCCGTCTCATCAAGCAAATCGACAAAAATGCCTTCATCACCCAAACCAATGTGTCGGGGGTTTATGGCAAAGGGTTTGAACCAATGATAGGAACTAAATAATGGTTTATGGTTAGTGGTTAATGGTTAATGACCTGGTTGTCAGAAGTTACTGCTAACTTTGCATTTATATAATATTAAAAACTATTAGAATATAAATAACGATTAATTTAAATTTAAAATGAAAGAGAATCTAATAAGAGACAAAACATTTACATTTGCTATTAGAATTGTAAACCTTTATC
>RRZU011195746.1_pt1 | contig 39908 bp, 25 predicted proteins | sample 2165561 | NCBI WGS metagenome assembly RRZU01 (sample SAMN10456909, study PRJNA506462) | wastewater metagenome | isolation source: wastewater sludge | place: USA: Moscow, Idaho | reverse complement strand
GTAGGCCCCGGGGTACTGGCCGGGCATGGCGGATGCCGCCGGGAAGCCGGTGGGGGACGGCGGCACCGCGCCGTAGGCCGAGGGATAGCCCGTGGGCGGCGGCCCCCCGGGGACGCCCGGGTAGGCGGGGTGGCTCGGGTAGGGCGAGTAGCCGGGGTTGCTCGGCGGTGAGGCCGGCGCCATCTGGCCCGTCGTCCAGGCGGGGGGCGGCGGGGCGTCGGGCGGCACGAACGGGGCCGGCTCGCGCTCGGCGGCGAGGGCGGCCTTCTCGGCCTCCTTGGCGGCCTGGTCGTCGGCGCGGTCCTCGAATCCGGCCCCTGACTGCGCGGCCCACCCTGCGCGCGCGTCCTCCGTGGGATCGTCGGCCAGGAGGTCCGCCGGCAGGTCGGCTGGTTGCTCAGATGGGAAGGGGTCGCCCCACGTCGTGTCCTGCTCGCCGCCGGACCACGCCGGGTCCGAGGTGCTGGCGTCGGAGGTGGACGTGTCCGTCCAGGCGTTGTCCGAGGTGGAGGTGTCCGAGGACCAGGACGAGTCCGACGACGAGCTGTCGCTGCTGCTCCCGCTGTCGCTGCTGCCTCCGTCGCTGCTGTCGCTCACACGCACCTCCCGATCGGTCGGTCCCTGCCTAGCACCATCGTCCCACCGACCGTCCGTCTCCAGGCGGTTCGTCGAGATGCGGGGTCCGCTCCCGGGCGACGCTCGACCCGCCGGTGGCATCATCGGCCGATGAGCGAGCTCGCCGCCGTCGCCCCCGCCTTCGTCGCCATGGCCCACCGCATCGTGTGGGCGAACGTGGCCACCGTCGACGCCGACGGCCGCCCCCGGAGCCGCATCCTGCACCCGCTGTGGGCCGTCGAGGACGACGCCCTGGTCGGCTGGATCGCCACCGGCCCCACGCCGCTGAAGCGGGCCCACCTCGACCACAGCCCCTACGTGTCGGTGACCTACTGGTCGCCCGAGCACGACACCTGCACGGCCGAGTGCGCCGCCGAGTGGCTGCTCGACGACGCCAGCCGTATCGAGGGCTGGGAGCGCTTCGAGGAGGCGCCGGCGCCCGTGGGCTACGACCCGGCCATCGTGCCGGCGTGGGCCGACGGCCCGACCTCGCCGGACTTCGCCATCCTGCGCCTCACCCCCTGGCGGGTGCGGGTGTTCCCCGGCTCGGTGTTGCTCGGCCAGGGCGGCGAGGTCCTCACCTGGTCGGTTTGACCCCGACTGGCGACGACGAGCGCCCGCGGCAGGATTCGAACCTGCGACACACGGTTTAGGAAACCGATGCTCTATCCCCTGAGCTACGCGGGCGGGGGTTGTCGAAAAGGTGGCAGAAAAGGTGGTGCGACGGCGACTTTCGGCACTTGAGTTGGCGCCGCCGGCGGTCGGCTGGCCCGTGGCGCAGCCTACGAGGGCGCTCGAGGCGTGGCTGTCGGGTTCGGGGCGCGCCTCAGCCCCGGGCCTTCCCAGGGCGGCGCTTCAGGCGGCGTGTTCGAGCAGGGGACCGGCTCGCCGGTGTTCGGCGAGGGTCAGCGAGTTCGTCATCAGCGCGAACCCGAGGAGGTTGAGCCATTGGCGGCGATGCCCGACCGAGTGGGCCCGACGCAGGTGGAGGGTGTCGTCGAGGGCCCGGTTGATGGACTCGGCGTCGTTGCGCTGGCGGAACAGCGTGTCGAAGTCCGGGTCGGTCGGGGGGATGGGCCGGACGTTCTCGGCCCGGTTCAGCTTGCGGGCCCGGTCTTCGTCGTTGCCGTGGAGGCGGACGGTGACCTGGCCGCCGTCGGGCAGTCGGTAGTCGTTGTACCAACGGAACTTGCCGCTTCGATCATGCTTGCGGTGGGTCCGGATGCGTGCGAGCGGGATGAAGTGGAGCTCGCCCTGGTCGTCGAGTTGGCCGACGCCGAGGGTCCCGCCTCGGGCGTACAGGTTCACGGCCTTCCCGGCGACGGTCTTGGTCTCCACGAGGGTGGTCTTCTCGCGGCGTTGCTCGGCCGGGTTCCGCCGCTTCTGCTTCGACCCGGCCTTTGCCGCAGTCACCCGGTTGACCGGGACGAGTCCGAGATCCCGGAGGACGGTCTGGTGGTGCGTGCCGCGCAGGGCGGTGTCGTACACCACGGCCTGGGCGCCAGGCGTGTGCGATGCCGTGCGCTTGAGGCAGGTCATGGCCGCTGCGGCCTCGCCGCCGGGTTCGGGAACGAAGGCGGCGTCGAGGATGATGCGGGAGCGGACGTCGGCGCCGCGGGCGGCGAGCAGGACGAACTTGGTGCCCCAGGCGGTCTCGCCGGTGCCTTCCCAGTGCAGGCCGGCGTCGGGCTCGGCCTTGAGCGGCTTGAGCTCGCCGGTGGCCTTGTCGAGCTTCGCGTCGCCTGGGTGTGCCCGGTAGAGCGGGGTGATGACCTTCCCGTCGCCGTAGAGCGAGCGAGTGGGGTGCGGGTGGGTCCAAGATCCGGGACCGTCGGGGTCGAGGAGGCCGATCTGGCGGGCCTGCTCAGCGGCCGAAGAGCGGTGGATGTCGCCGAGCTGGTCCTGCACGAAGCCGAGGGTGAGGTACCGGGTGCGCAGGTAGAGGTAGTGGTGGCGGCGCATGGGCCGGCGGGGCAGCCGCACTCCAGTGCGCTTGGCGACGAGGCGCTGGACGAGCCGCCACACGAGACGGTGAGAAAGTTCCGCTTCAACCTGACGGGCCGAGCCGTAGACGGAGATGAGCGCCTCGTAGACGATGACCATGAAGTCGGGGTAGTCCCGGGGCCGGCCCTCACCGGGGATGTGCGGCGGGATGGCGGCGGCGAGCCGGTAGGTCTCGGGGTTGCGCAGGATGGCCTCGACGCGGGTGAGGGCGCCGACGCCGCGGGCGGACTCAGCCGGCATCGCCGAGTCCGTGCTCGAGCCCGATGAGCCGTGCCGCCCGGTCGAGGCTGCGCATCCCGAGCCGAGCGGCGACATCGTCGATGCGACCGGTTCCCTCGAACACCTTGCGACCCGCCCACGCTGTCACCGAGGCCGGCCGCACAGAAGGGTCGATGCCGAGACCGGCGCGGGTAATGCAGTCGGTGATGGCGATGCACGACGACGCCTGCTTCGACTTGTCCGACCCGTCGCCCTCGTAGGTCAGCGGCCGTGCGGGATCGGACGGGAGCGCCCGGAGCCGACGACCGACCTGAGCGGCACCCCACTCGGTGAGCGGGATGGTCCTTGCTGCTGCAGACCGGCATCCCGGTGCGTGCACGGCGCCGACCTCGAGGTTGAGGTCGCCGACTGTGACCTTGGCCAGTTCGCCGGTGCGGATCCCCGCCTCCGCCAACGCCCACGCCGCCGGCAGTCGGGTGGCCTCGAACAGGTACACCGCCGCCGCCCGACACCGCTCCACCTCGGCATCGGTCAGCGGCCGCGCCGGCGTCGGCCGGCGAGCTGGTAGCTGGAGGTCGAGCGTCGGATCGCTGCCGACGAGCCCGAGCTCTCGAGCCTTGCGGAACAGGAGCCGCACCGCACACCGCCGCAGGTGCCGCACCGTCGCCGACGGCGTCTCACCCGTGCTTGTTGGTGCACCGACGAACTCGTCGACCATCGATCGGTTGACGGCCGCGAGGCCGGTGACGCCGTGGCCCGTCGAGACGAACCCGGCGAACCTGCCCATGAGCTCCACCAGCCGCTCGAAGCTCTGCTCGCTGACGGCACCGTCGGTGAGGAGTTGAGACGCGACCGCCTCAACTGCACACGAAGGACTAAGGCCCGCCAGCGCGGGCGTACCATCGGCCACGTCGGGACCTCCACAAAGGTTCCGGCCAGGCCCCGGGGTGTTCCAGCACCGCCGGGGCCACTCAGTTGTTGTTCTGCCTCAACCATACCCGTAGAGTTGAGTGGGCACAACTACTATTCAGGGGATGGGCCGCCAGGTGGACCTCGATGATCTCCTCGAGGCCGCGCAAGTTGCGGAACTGCTCGGCCTCAGCAAGGCGACCGCGGTGAGCGTCTATCAGCATCGGTATGAGGACTTCCCCGCACCGGTGTTGGCGTCAACCTCGGGCCGTTGCCAGTTCTGGCTGCGCCAAGAGGTCGAAGCATGGCTCCGGTCACGGAAATCGTGAGCGTGCTCTCCGAGGTATCGGGTGGGACCGCGAGCGTCTCGCGGTCCCACCTAGCGAGGTGAGGCTGCCCGGCCCTGTATGTCGGTGTTCGCACCTCGGGCCGTCGCCCACCAGACCATGTCGAACAGCTCGACCCGCGTGAACTGACTGAACTCTCGCTCCAGCTGGGTCCACGCGCCTGCGTTCGGTGAATGGGCGAGGTCCCTCGCGACCTTGTTGACCGCGTCAGCGATCTGGGTTTGCCCTCGAACGGTGACTGAGCGCTTTGGCCATGTCGACTGGCCAGGAATCCATGTGTCGTCGAGGTAGGTGCCGAAGATGGCCTTGTTGTCGAGCACCGGCACCGTGGCCGGCCGCTTCTTGTGGAGCACCTTCGTGGCCAGCGCCGAGCCGAAGCCGTCGAGCCCGACGATGTCCATCACCGCATCGACGACCGCTTTCCGCCCGTCGTCATCGAGCATGTGTAACGGCTTGTGGGGCACGGTCCCGATGTCGACCCTCGTCGTCGCGAGCGACCGTGCCGCCAGTGAAGACGGACGTCCGACGAACAGCACGGCGAAGCCGAGGTCCTCCAGGCTGACGATGTCCTCGGGCGTCGTCGAAGTTGTCTGGTAATAGGTGGGCCCGTACTTGACGTTCACCGTGCCCGCCGCGCCGAGATACCAGGACACCAGCTCGGCAGGCACCTCGACCGCGAGCGGGGTGCCCCAAGTCCGCAGTGTGAGCCGCCGCGCTTCGTCGGCCACGCCGCCTTCCTCCCACGCGCCGTCTTCGAATCCGTTTGTTACAGCTCGATCGGGTTGTCGCTCGTGCCGAGTTCTGCCCAGAACGTTCCGAAGTCCTCGAGACCGGAGAGAGGCGACGAGGCCGCGAGGTCGACGATGCCTCGAACCACAGCGTGGACCATCTGCGGATCGCCTGACTCCATGGCCTGATCGAGGCGGGCGAACATCTCGTCGCTGGTCTTCGCTCGCTCGTCGAACACCCGCTCGAAGTACAGCCTCAGGATCTGCTCGGCCGCATGGATGCGGTCGACCTGGACGTGCTCAGCTGCCGTGATCGCAGCCCGCTTCGTCTGCTCCTCCTCGCGGATTCTCACGTAGTCATGCGCGGCGTCGACGATTTCCCGAAGGGCCGCGAACGCGTCGGCGCTCGGGATGGGCATCGATCGTCCTGAGATCACCTCGCCTCGCTCCACTGGTACGTCAGCCATCGGCAGGCTCCTTGATCAACGGACGGTATCTGACCTTGAATGTCGCCGTCCCCTCGTCCAACTCGCCGGACGCATTGACCACCTGTGCCGAGGCGACGTCACGAACGGCGAAGGTCAACGTGAGCGCCTGTCCGAATCGGTCGCCATGGCGATCGAGGTCGAGCGGCTCGGACTCGAGCAGATCGAGCGCAGAAGAGGCGCGCTGGACAAGCTGCTCGAGCAAGGACTCGAGTTCCTCCGCACGGGTCCTGATCGCGTCGAACCCGGTCTTCGTGACCCCCAGTTCGGCGATCGCGACGTTGACCGCGGCCTCGTTCTGAAGGGCTTTGGTCTTCGCCTTCTCACCCTGACCTGCGACGACGAAGCCACTGACCAGTATCGCCGGTCCAATCGTGACGACGTTGAGGACAGTCGCGCCGAGGGCCACCCCGCCACCGCCTGACGCGAGGCTGCCGCCTCCCAGAAAGGCGAGAGTCGCGTTGGTGGCAGCGGCGCCAGACAGGCTCGAGATGGCAGTGCCCGTGCTCGCCGCCGCCCAGGTCGTCACTACCGTCGTGATTCCGGCGTTGACGCCGACGCCGGTGATCGCCGTGCCAGCGAGCCCGCGCAGCCAGGAGACGGCGTCCTGGCCCAAGCCCTTTCCCAGAGCGACTTGGGCGAGCGCTGTGTCCACTCCGTCCACGAAGAGCTTGTCGCTCTCCGCTACCTCCTTCTCGTGCCGACGCAAGAAGTCGACCATCCGCTCGATGACTACGTGGTTGGCTTCGTCCTGACGAGCACCCAGTGCCCGGAGCGCCTCATTGGTCAAGAGTGCATCGTTCTCGAGCTTCCGACGTTCCGTGTCGTATCGCTCGCCCGCCTTGCGAATCCTGGTGTTCGCCGTCCTGAGTTCATAGAGGCCCTTCACCCACAGAATCCCACCGGAAGCCGCAGTGATCGCTGCTGTGGCGATCAATCCAGCCGGCACCTTCGATTGGGCCATTCGGTTTCCTCCAGCCCGAAAGCGTGGTGCACACGACCGTCGGATCGTAGTCCTAGTTCCGCCCCGGCCGAACCGGCGACGGAGATGCGAACGTCCTCCGCCCCGGTTGCGAGCAGTAGGTCACGGCGGCTGCGTACGGTAGGCGTACTAGAGGTGATGAGGTGGGGTGCGATGATGGACTGTGGATGCCGTAGCCAGCCGTGGTGGCACGGGCATGACAGCGACCGCCGTGGGTGACAGCGACGAGAGCTTGGCGAGGATCGTGCGATCGGTGCTCCTCGTCGCGCGCCTGGGCGAGACGGACCGGTGCGGCTGGTGGGCGACTGGCTCGTTCGGTCCCGCCGGCCGGGTTGTCCTGAAGCGGCGGCTTCCGCGGACCTGGCGGATGGCTGCGGTCGAGATCGACATCGCCGCCGCCCGCAACCGTCACGACGAGATCATCGAGCGACGCAACGCCGTCCACCTGTTCAGCGACAACTGGCCCGTGCGGCGTTGGACGAGCGCGTGGGTGGCTGAGCAGAAGACGGCGGATCCTGCCGACCGGTTCTTCGAGGAGCTCGAGTCGATCGCCGAGGATCAGATCCGAGCGCAACTGACCGGTCCTGCCCCGGGTGTCCCCATCACCGGAGACGCGGTCCGGCTCGGAGCTGTTCACAAGGCCTCATTTGCAGATCCGGAGGCCCTGGTGGCGAGCGTCGAGCGCCTGGCCGCCGCGTACACGACGATGGACGGCCTCACCGTGCCGTACCTCGAGATCAGCGGATGACGCAGTTCACCTCGAACATCATGAAGGTCGGGGCGCACCTCGATGACACGAAGGTGCTCGTCGACGTGTGGCGGTCAGATCTCCCCGACGAGGAGAACGTGCGACGGATTGTCGACGGAAACCTGCTCGGGCTGCCGTCGCAGTCACGTGCCCATGACGTGATGGCCCGAGCCCTCCGCCCCCGGTTCATCGCTCCCGAGGCCGGGATCGTCGAGGCGCTGGCGGCCATGGCCACCGCATCGGATGCCTTCCGAGACGCGTGCTACTTCGAGCTGACCCGGGTCGACGCCATGGTCGCCGCGTTCGTTGAGGAGCAGGTGAACGGGTGGTGGGACGAAGGCCGGGTATACGTCGAGACGTCGGACGCACGCGCGTGGGTCGACAAGCTCGTGGTGGACGATCGTGTGCCTGATTGGTCGGCCAACATCCGTGTCCGCGTGGCTCGCGGGATGATGGCCGCCCTTCGCGATCTCGGCCGGCTGACTGGGCCTCGAAGCAGCCCCAAGAAGCAGATCGCCCGACCGGGGATCTCGATCGGCGGCTTCGCCTACGTGGCCTACCGGCTGCACCAGCAAGGGGAGTCGAGCCGAGGCACGCTCGACTCGGCAGTGTGGCGCCGTTGGCTGCTTGACCGGGAGCGAGTCGACGAGCTGATGCATCGGCTCGCCTCGCTCGGAGTCGTCTTCTACTCGGTGGCTGGTTCCACGCTTCGCGTTGACTGGCGCGTCGACTCGCTCGAGGAGGTGGCCCGTGCCGCTGTCTGAGGGGTTTGCCGACATCGCCGACCGGATCGTCGGGTTCTACGAGCGCCGCTCGACCCCTCCGTTCCTCGTGTACCAGTACGACCCACACGACGAGTACGCGGTGCGCAAAGAGTTGTTCGAGCTCAAGCGATGGCTGAAAGCCAGGCATGAGATCGGCTGCCAGACGGTCTCCCTGGCCGACGTGTTCTGGGAGGCGCTCGAGGAGCACGGTCAACTCGACATGGTCATCGAAGCGGAGCGCGACGGGGCGTACGACGACGCGCAGCTCGCGGTGCGACAGGTGCTGGCGAGCCCACCCACGCTGGCTGACCGGATCGTCCAGCGAGTCACCGATCGAGATGACGGCCGAGAAGCCATCTTTCTGTACCGAGCCGGCGCCCTGTATCCGGCGCACCGCACCAGTCCATTGCTCGACGCTCTCAAGGACCGGGTGGATCGGCCCGTCACCCTGCTGTACCCCGGCCGAATCGTCGGCGACTATGGGCTCAGCTTCATGGGCAAGGCTGAGCCCGCCTACGGGTACCGGGCGCTCATCGTTCCTCGTGCGGGAAGGAAGTAGATGCAGATCAAGGAGCTGTTCAGTCGCGAGATCGAACGTGACATCAAGGAGGTCATCAAGGTTGATGACCGCCATTCGATCCTCAGCGACATCGAGGAGTACGTGCCGACCGACCACATCACGGCGGAGTTGGTTGACACCCTCGAGGTGTACCAGGAGACCATCAACAACCCCAGCGAAGAGATCAACATCTGGATCAGCGGCTTCTTCGGGTCCGGCAAGTCGTCCTTCGCCAAGGTGCTCGGCTACCTCCTCGCCAACCCCGAGGTCGATGGCACCACGGTGGCCGAACGGTTCTTCGAGCTGAACCAGATCCCGAACGCCCAAGCGCTGCTCAACTCGATTCACGCCGCCGCGCCGACCGAGACGGTCCTCCTCGATCTCAACACCTCGCCGAACGTGCTCCAGGAGGGAGAGCCGATCGTCCTGCCGGTCTACCGGACGCTGCTAGCTGAGTTTGGCTACAGCCGCGACCTCGTATTGGCCGAGCTCGAGTTCGAGCTCGAGGGTAAGGGAACGCTTGGAGAGTTCGAGACGAAGTACGCCGCCGTGTTCGACACCCCGTGGGAGCGCCAGCGAGACGTCATCACCGCCAAGAACCGGGCGAGCCGCATCCTTCACGAGCTCGACCCCGACACGTTCCCCGCCGCCGACTCCTGGTCGAACGCCGCCGAGGCGCCCACCATCACGGCCAAGTGGTTCGCCGCCCGCGTGTTGGAGCTGCTTCGTCGTCGACGGCCGGGCAAGGAGCGCCTCGTTCTCGTGGTCGATGAGGTGGGCCAGTACGTGTCGCGGTCGACCGACCGGATGCGCCACCTCCAGGGGCTGGCCGAGGAGTGTCAGAAGACCAAGGGCCGGCTCTGGCTCGTCGCGACCTCGCAGGAGAAGCTGACCGACGTCGTCGACAGCCTCGAAGGCAAGCAGACCGAGCTGGCCAAGGCACAGGACCGCTTTCCGATCCGAGTCGACCTGCTCCCGTCGGACATCGATGAGGTCACTGGCAAGCGCGTGCTCGACAAGACCGCAGCCGGTGCGACCCAGATCAGGGAGCTCCTCGACGCCGACCGCAACAAGCTGACCACGTCAGTCACCCTCCAGTCGGACCGGCACAGCTCGTTCACCGACGACGACTTCGTGCGCCTCTACCCGCTGGTGCCGTACCAGCTCCAGGTGCTCATCGACGCCGTGTCGGCCCGCCGGGCCCAAGGCGGTGCGCCGCAGACGATGGGCGGGTCGAATCGCACGCTGATCCGACACGCTCAGCAGCTGCTCAGCAATCCGAGTGTCGGACTTGCTGACGACAACGTGGGTGCCCTGGTGACCCTCGACCGGTCCTACGTGCTGCTGGAAGACGTGATCCCCACTGCATGGCGCCATGAGGTCGACCAAGTCGCCGCAAAGCACGGCGACGAAAGTCTCGAAGCCAAGGTCTTGCGGGTGGTGGCCCTCTGCGCCGACGTCCCTGGGGTCGCTCTGACGGCACGGAACCTCGCGGTCGTCCTCCATCCTGCGATGTCCGCCGACCCGATCGAGTCCGAGATCCGCGCGGCGCTCGACCACCTCGTCGCCGAGGATCGGGTGCGTGAGACCGACGAGGGCTATCGCCTCCAGAGTCCCGAGCAGAAGGACTGGGAGAAGACCCGCCGCGGCATCGAGATGAAGCCTGGCGATGCCGTCCGGCTGCGCAAGCGCATCCTCAAGGACACGCTCGGCGCACTCACGGTGACCAAGGGGCGGACGTTCAAGATCGAGCTGCACGCCGAGCGCGAGAAGATGAGCGACGGCGATGTCGCCCTGGACCTTCGTGATGACTCGGACATCGACGGACTGCGGCGGACCTCCCGTGCAGAGGACGCCAAGCATCGGATCTTCTGGGCGTACTCCACGGCCGACGACACCTGGGAAGCGCTGGCCGAGCTCCACCGCAGCACCGAGATGGTCGAGCGGTACGACAATGCCGGTCAGACCGACGCGCAGCGGGTGCTGTTGGCCGAGGAGCGCAAGCGGCGGGATCGGGCCCTCAAGACGGCCGAGCAACTGCTTGCCCGAGATGTCACCTCCGGCACGACGGTCTTCGACGGGAACACCGACGATGCGCCGTCCGGCGACCTTCGGGGCGCGGCCGATCGGCTCGTCTCGGGTCTGCTTGCCAAGATCTACCCGAACATCGACGTCTTCGCTGGAACCTACAAGAGGGCTGACGTCCTCCAGATCCTCCAAGCCGACACCCTCGACGGTCTCCCCGAGCACGTCGGGCCCGGTGGCCTCGGGCTGTTCAAGATCGTCGCCTCGGGACGCGAGCTCGTCGCCGACGCCGGGCCGATCGCCGCAGTCGTCTCCTACATCGACGGTCGCAAGCGGTACGGCGAGGACCAGAATGGCGGGCAGCTCGAGCGCCACTTCGGGGGTCCGCCCTACGGTGCCCCGGTCGAAGCACTCCAGGCCACGCTGGCCGCCGCCATGCGGGCGGGGTTGGTGGAGGTCGTGTCCCAAGCGGCTCGCATCACGTCGGCGACCGATCGTCGGCTCGAGCAGGTCTTCGGCAACATCCCGAAGTTCCGCGCTGCGTCGTTCCGGCCCGCCGAGGACTCCGGCCCGTCGCTCGACGTCCGGGGCGAGGTGAGCGAATGGCTTGCCACGGTCACCGGTGAGACCCACTCGTTGGACGTCCACGAGCTCGCCGTGGCTGGCCGGAGCGCCTTCGCTGAGCTCCGCCAACCGTGCACCGAGGCTCGGTCGACGCTGGTCGGCGCCGGCCTCGCCGTGCCTGAGGTCCTCAACGCGATGGACGAGCTGCTCGGCCGGGTCATGAGCACCGACGACGAGCTCGTGGTCACCACCATGCACGAGCGCGCCGCTGACCTCGACGCCGGTCGACAAGCGGTCGTTGACATCGCCGCGCTGGTCAACGATCAGATCGACACGCTTCGAGCGGCCAGGGTGGCAGTGGCCACGGCTGCGCAGCTTGCTGACGACGAGGCACCCGGCTGGGGGCAAGACCTCCAGGAGCTGCTCGACCGAGCCCGGTACGGCGATGACCTCGCCCGGATCAGATCACTGACCACCAAGGTCGAGGCAGGCGCCGAGAACGAGGCCAACGAGCAGCGGGCGTCGATCACGACCCAAGTCGAGACCGCGATCGACAGCCTCCGCTCCCGGTACCCCACGGTCGACGACGACGCCTTCGCGGACGCCACCGCAGGCCTCCACTCGCTTGCAGAGGCGAGCGAGCTGTCACTCCTCCGTGCCAACGCCGACGCCGTCTCGGGGATCGTGCAGAAGATCGCCAGCAGCTTCGACGTGCTGTCCACCACCAAGGAGGTCCGTCACGTGCGGGTGAGCGACATCTGGGCGGGTCCGATCACCACCGCAGACGAGCTCGACACCGCGCTCGAACGGCTTCGTGAACGGGTGCTGGCGGAGCTGGGGGACGACACCGAGGTGCGCTTCCGGTGACGGTCGCGCTATCGGCCGATCAGCGGTCGTCTCTGGAGAAGCTCGTTCAGCGGGCCCGTCAGTGGATCGTGGAGGACCTCGAGGAGCGACTCGCAGGGACGTTCGGGATCGATGCCGACGGCCGCCTCGAGGAGGTCGCCGATCTGTCGCTGTCCAACGCCCAGGCGTTGGTGCGCGCCGATCTGGTCGAGGTGGTCGAGTTCCTGCGCTCCGAGGGAGAGGACGAGCCGGGGTCGGTGGCGCGATTGGTCCGGGAGGCGGCGTTCACGCACACGAACCGGTTGATCGCGGTCCGGGTCGCTGAGGCGATCGGGCTTCTGCCCGAGACCATGGCCAAGGGGACGGCGTCTTCGGGTTTCCGGGACTTCTCGGAGTTGGCCCCCACGATCGCAGCGACCGAGTGGGGGCGTTTCGCGGAGTTCCTCCGCTTGTGTGCCGACGAGCTCGCCGCGGATGTGCCGGCGCTGTTCGATCCTCGCAACCCGCTCCTCGACCTGGCGCCGTCGGAGCCGGTGCTCGCCAGGGTGGTCGAGGCGATCGCTGCGCTCGATGACGAGCTGTGGGCCGCGCCAGACACGCTGGGGTGGGCCTACCAGTTCTTCAACACAGGTGAGGAGCGACGAGAGATGCGCGAGTCGTCCGCACCTCGGAACTCCCGGGAGCTGGCGGTGCGGAACCAGTTCTTCACCCCGAACTACGTGGTGGAGTTTCTGGTTCACAACGGCCTCGGCGCCCACCTTGCCGCCGGCTTCCCGGGCCTGGCGGACGAACTCGATCTCCTCGTAGAGGTTCCCAAGGAAGAGATCCAGGTCGACCTCGACGCGGTGAGCGTGCTCGACCCGGCGTGCGGGTCGGGGCACTTCCTGCTTGGCGCCTACGACGTTCTCGAGAAGGCCTGGCAATACGCAGGAGTCGACCCGGCGGAGTCGGCGCCTGCGATCGTCCGCTCGCTGTGGGGGGTCGACATCGACCCTCGCGCCACCCAGATCGCTCAGGCCGCCGTGATGTTCCGGGCCCGCCGCCACTGCCGGGACCGCAAGCTGCCCACCGCCAACGTCGTCTGCGCTCGCTCGCTGCCCACCGGCCCCGAGATCGACGCCTTCATCGGGTCGCTCCCCGCACACGTCGCTCGCGCGGTGAGGGGCATCGCCGCCGAGCTCGTCGACGCCCCCGTGCTCGGCCCGCTGCTCAAGATCGAGGAACGACTCGATCGCGAGGTGCGGGACATCTTCGGTACCGGCGTCATTGAAGGGACGCTGTCAGAAGCGGCTGCCGGTGAGCCGGAGAACATCGAAGCGGCCGTCCTCGACGCCCTCTCTGCGATCGCCGACTCCACGACATCGACCGCATCACAGCGCCTGTTCGCTGCAGAGGCGCACGACGCCGTCCGGTTCGTCGAAGCCATGGCGCGGCGATACACGGCTGTCCTCATGAACCCACCCTTCGGAGAACCGGTCCCGTCAACGAAGACGTACCTGAAGGTTGCATACGAGTGGCTCCCACCAACATGTGACCTGCTTGCTGCATTTGTCGGTCGCGGCCTTGAACTGGCGGGAAGGGGTGGAACGTGCGGAGCGATTACTGGCAGATCTGGCCTATTTCTCTCAACCTTCTCTGACTGGCGGACGCACCTCCTGACGCGGAACCGCTTAGTGGCCATGACGGACCTGGGGTTCGGGATCATGGAGCAAGCTATGGTGGAGGCCGCCGCATATATATTCGCTCATGAACCGCCATCAGGATCGGGCAAGTTTATTCGTCTCCTGCGGGCGGCCGATCGCCCAGCTGAACTGTCTGAGACGATTAGCCATGTCCGAGACGGTCAAGCGGACGACCGATTCTTTGAGGTTGAGCTTGAGAGTCTCTCGGCGTTGCCCGGCCGGCCTTTCGCTTACTGGATGGAGCCTTCTATTCGCTCACTGTTCCTCACCCTTCACCCCGTCGAGGGTCACGCGGGGTTCGCAGGTAAGGGCCACGATACGGGAGATGACCTTCGGTTCGTGCGCGCGTTCTGGGAGGTTCAACCTGAGCGCATCGCCTACACACTGACGGAGACACTCCGCGGCGTGCGTTGGGTCCCTTGCGCCAAGGGTGGAGCGTACAGTCCCTACTGGAGCGAGATAACCCTCTTAGTCGATTGGCGCGACGATGGGGAGGGAATCAAGAGCCACCCGAAAGGTTATCCAAGGAATACACAGTACAACTTCCAGGGCGGTATCACATGGCCAAGGAGAACTAACTCCGGACTCGGTGCACGAATAAGGCCGAGTGGAACCATCCTTGTCGATAAGGGCGCGGGCCTCAGTACGACCGAACCGTTTCTCGCTCTTGCATGGTTGCGAAGCCGGCTGGCCCAAGCCCTAGTAGACGGACTCGTCGCGGCGGGAGAAGAGGTGTCGTCGGGAGGTGCCTCTCGGAGTTATGAGATTGGGCTCATCCAGAAGTTGCCGTGGGTTAGGTCACCCGAGGCTGCCCAGGTCGCTGCTCGGATGGCAACCAGACGGGCACACTGGTCAATGGGTGAGGAGACGTCTCGCCACTTCGTTGCGCCAATTGCGTCGTGCATCCCTACGGTTGACGACTTTGTGGCCCAGCTAGCGGACGCCGCTGAACTTGACGCACTCATCGCTGCCGCTGCGAGCTTAAGCGTTGAAGGGCTGCGGTATCTGGACAGAGAGTGCTCACCGATGCCCACTTCGTACTCGAGGCGCGAAGACTTGGATGAGGAGATAACCCGCTATTGGTCGATGCCGATCGCAAAAGTGATCGACGAGATAATCGAGGCCAAAGGAGGAGTTCGGGCAATCGCCAGGCTCTATTACTTTGCTGACCGCCGAACTGAGGTCATTTCGCATGGTCTTGAGGTCCACCCCGAGTCCATAGCTCGGGTGGTGAAGAGTCGTAAGCTGCGTGCTTACGGTGAAGCGAAGGACATAGCGATCCGGTGGATTTCTTACTTCGTTGGGATTGCGTTTGGGCGGTGGGATCTCGCTAGAGGCATGAGGAGCGTGAACCCCTTGACAGTGAAGGATTTGACGTCGGCTCCTCGAAGGCACAGTCCGGGGGAGTTCTCGAGCCCCGACGGGGACTCTTTGTGCGATCGTCCGGCCAATTACTCGGTGTCGCTTCCCCCGTCATGGCTTCTCGTCGATCAACCGGGGCATTCATATGATATCGCGGCGAAGGTGGCAACAGCTTCCGTCGAGGTGGATGCGCTCTCGGGTCCGCTAAGCGAAGTGATCGAGCTGCTTGGGAGTGGTGTGAATCTCAGCTCCTACCTGAGGCAGTCGTTTTTCGCTGCGCACCTCGCAACGTACTCGTCGCGCCCTCGGAAGGCTCCTATCTATTGGCAGCTCCAAGTACCGTCCAAGGCGTGGGGGATCTGGCTCTATGCGCCGAAGCTCTCACGGGAGATGCTCTTCGCGATCGTCCGGGAGACCGAGCAGCGGCAGCGGCTTGCAGAGCAGCAGATCGGACACTTCCAGCGGGAAGCTGAGACGGGTAGTGGTGGTCGAAAGACGAGTGAGGTGGCGAAGGAGCTTGAGGCGGAACAGAAGCTGGCTGTCGAGCTGGCGTCGTTCCGGGCCGAGGCGGAGCGGATCGCCAACCTCGGGTGGGAGCCTGATCTCGATGACGGCATGGTGCTGAACGCTGCGCCGCTCGCCGACCTGTTCCCCGCATGGAAGGACGCCGCTGCGTATCGCAAGGAGTTGCGCGCCGGGAAATACGAGTGGGCCACGGTGGCCCGATTCGCCGACCGCCTGTGAGCGCGCTCCGCGAGGAACTCGCGACGGAGCTCGCCGCCAAGGTCGATCGACACGGGGTGGTCGTGTGGGACGACCCCGAGGCGGCCTATGCGGCGGTCGTAGATGAGGTCGTGCCGGCCGGCGTCGCGGTGCACCGCTTCGACGGCAGCTGGTTCGAGCTCCGTCGTCGCCTGGAACCGTCGATGACGGGGTCAGAACCTCCGACGATCGTCGCCTACGTCCCGGCGAAGCCCCCGGACCCCGACCCGCTCGAAGAGCTGCGCTCCGTCGGCGCTCGCTTCCGCGTCACACTGCCGACGCTGCTCAAGACCGCACTCGCCGGCAAGCTGACGGAGCAGCGCATCCTTCAGATCGGCGAGCAGTGCTCGACCATCGGCGAAGCCGATTCAGCTCTCGACGGCGGCGACTCGAGCATCGACGCACGATTGATCTCGGTGATCGGAGAGAGCGCAACCAGCTCCATCGCCGCGGCAGTCATCGGTGGCCGACACGCCGCGGAACTCGAAGAACGAGATCTCACGGGTGTCGCTCGCCAGATGCTTCAGGAAGCCGTTGGCGGGCTCGTCGACGACGACGATGATGATCTTCGTCAAGCGGCCTGCCGCCAGGTGTTGTTGACCTGCCTCGATCGGGTGGTTCCCCTTCCTGAAGAGCTCGCCGGTTCGTTGGCACCGGTGACGCCGGCCCAATCGAGGATGGCGTTGGCCATCGTCGAGCGGCTTCAGAGCCGCGCCGAGCTCGCGGTGGCGTACATCGAGTTGGCGCAGAGCGTCGATGCGCAACTCCACCTCGGCACCCTCCTCCCGTGGAACGACGGTTTGTCCGAGGTCGACCTGACCCCGGCGATCGAGGAGCTCGCGCTCTCCGAGTCGTTCCGCCGCCTGACCGCCGATGATCACCCCGGTGCGCTCGCTCTCGCATCAGCGCGGCTGGCGTCGAGCTGGTGGCTCCGACCGCGAGCCCCTGGCGGCGAAGTTCTCGCCATCAAGTACCGGGCTGTCCGTGCGCTCGCCCGTCTTGGCCTTGTGCTGGCGCGGCCGGTTCCCAAGTTGGCGACGGTGGCGGAAGTGCGCGACTGGTACGCGGCGGAGGGCCACGATGTCGACGCGGCGTATCGTCAGAGCGAGCTGATCCGCGTGACGTCCGGTGTCGTGATCGACGAGCTCGATGAGCTGTTCCACCAAGCTCGCCAACGGTACGAGCACTGGCTCGACTCTGTTCTGCTCACGTCCGCCGGGGCCATGGGTGCCCCAGAGCTTCCTCCTGACACTCTCCAGCGGTCGATTCACCGTCGCTTCCTTCGGAACAGCCCGACGCGGACCGCTTATGTCATGGTGGACGCGCTTCGTTACGAGCTGGGCGTCGATCTCGTCGAGCGCCTAAAGGTCCTGAATGCAGAAGTTGAGATCTCGTCTGCGGTTGGCACACCTCCGACCATCACCCCGGTCGGGATGGCCGCGTTGCTCCCCAGGGCCGACACGGACTTCCGCATCGACCTCGATGGGAATGGCCGCCTCGCCGTCCGTGTGGGCGGCAACCCCGTCGGTTCGGTCAAGGACCGGGTGAGTCAGCTCGAACACGCCCACGGACTCGTCGCCCACCTCGTGCTCGACGACGTCGCCCAGTGCTCGAACAAGGAGCTCACCAGGAAACTCGGTGACGCCGAGCTCGTCCTCATCCGTTCGACCGAGATCGATGCCGGTGGGGAGTCGGACCAGCTCGCAGCCAGCTGGGGTGGGTTCGACATGACCCTCAACGTGCTGCAAACCGCCGTCGCCAAGCTGCTTCACGCTGGGATCCCTCGGGTAGTGATCACCGCTGACCACGGATTCCTCGCCGTTCGCCAACTCGGGGAGGATCGTCGGATCGACAAGCCCGTCACCGGCACCGGTGAGATGCATCGCCGAGCGTGGGTCGGCCGCGGTGGCACCGCCACGGAGTCGACGCTCAAGGTCCCGCTGTCGGCCTTCGGGATCGCCGGCGATCTCGACATCATCACGCCTCGGGGGCTGGGCGTGTTCGTCAGCGGTGGCGGGTTGCAGTTCTTCCACGGCGGGTTGTCGCCCCAAGAGCTGATCGTCCCCATCATCGTGGTGACCGCCGAGGACGACTCCCCTGACCCGCAGTACGAGATCGGGCTCTCCGTGGCCGGCGGGAAGATCACGACGGGCATCGTTGCCGTGACCGTGACGATGACCGGAGACCTCTTCACTCGGGCGTCGCGCATCCGGCTCCACCTCACCCGTGACAAGGCGCAAATCGGTGCCGTGGTGGGCGGTGACGGGTTCGATCCCGCCACTGAGACCATTGACGCCGACGTCGACGCCGCCAAGGTGATCACGATGCAGATCACGGCCGACCTGGTCGCCGGGTCGACTGCCACACTGGAGGTCCTCGACGCCGCCACGGGTGTGCGGCTCGCGGCGCTTGACGTCGATGTCGCCGCCACCATCCTCATGGACGATGACCTTGACTGAGCAGACCCACGACCGGCTCGACGATCTCGCGAACCGCTACTTCCCCGGCCGTGTCGTCCGCAAGGACCTCGTCCGCCAGGTCAAGGTCGGCGCCAGCGTGCCCGTCTACGTCTTGGAGTTCCTCCTCGGCAAGTACTGCGCATCGGACGATCCAGCCGCGATCGAGGCCGGCCTGCAGGTGGTCAACCAGACGTTGGCCGACAACTTCATCCGGCCGGACGAGTCGGAGAAGGCCAAGGCCGAGCTGAAGAAGAAGGGCAAGCACCGGCTCATCGACAAGGTCGACGTCCGCTTCGTGGAGAGCGACAAGAAGTTCTGGGCCACGCTCCACAACTTCGGGTCCAAGTACGTCAACGTCCCCGAGGAGATCGTCTACAAGTACGACCGGCTTCTCGGCGGCGGCGCCTGGTGCCAGCTCGACCTCGTTTACAACGACCTCGAGGACACCGCGCAGAAGACGCCGTTCTACATCTCGGCACTCAAGCCCATCCAGGTCGCCGCGTTCGACCTCGAAGGCTACGTCGAGGCCCGGCGCGAGTTCACCCGAGACGACTGGCTCGACCTAGTGATGCGCACCATCGGCCTCGAAGCGACCGAATACGACCTACGCGGCAAGCTCCTCGCGCTCACCCGCCTCGTCCCCATGGCTGAACGCAACTACAACCTCATCGAGTTGGGCCCATGGGGAACCGGCAAGTCGTTCGTCTTCCGCGAGTCAAACCCGAACACCATCCTCATCTCCGGCGGCAAGGTGACCGTCCCCCAACTCTTCGTCAACATGTCGACGGGAAGGGTCGGTCTCCTGGGCACGTGGGACGTCGTCGCTTTCGACGAGGTCGCTGGCCTGCAGATGTCCGACTCGACGGTCGTCAACATGCTCAAGGACTTCATGGAGTCCGGGTCGTTCGCCCGCGGCAAGGAGGAGATCCCGGCAGAGGCCTCGGTGGTCTTCGTCGGTAACACCTCGAAGCCGCACGAAGAGCTCGTCCGCACGGCGCACCTGTTCGCCGACCTGCCGCCGGCGATGATCGATCCAGCGTTCCTCGACCGCCTCCACTACTACCTGCCTGGATGGGAGACGCCCAAGCTCGAGAAGCGCTTCTTCACCGACCACTTCGGCTTCGTCTCGGACTACTTCGCCGAAGCGCTCCGGCAGATGCGCAAGCGCTCGTTCGTCACGGCGCTGGATGCAGACTTCTCACTGGGGTCACACCTCTCGGCACGCGACGAGAAGGCGGTCCGCAAGACCGTGTCCGGCCTCCTGAAGATCCTCCACCCCCACGGCGAGTGGAGCCACGGCGACCTGCGGGAGTACGTCGAGTTCGCGCTCGAGGGTCGCCGCCGGGTGAAGGAGCAGCTCAAGAAGCTGGCCGCCCATGATTACTCGAAGACCTCGTTCTCCTACATCGAGAACGACACCAGTCGTGAAGTGTGGGTCGAGGTGCCCGAGCAGCCCGACGAGATCGGGTTCGACGTGGAGGTCGATGAGGAGGAGGTGGCGCAAGCCGCTCGGGCCACGACGGAAGCACTGATCAACGCCGGTGAGAGCAAGACCGTCGAGTTCAAGCAGTCGGCTCGTCACAACGAACACGTTGCCGGCGCCGACAAGCGCCTCGAGCACGAGATCGTGAAGAGCGTCGCCGGCTTCCTGAACGCGATCGGAGGGACGCTCCTGATCGGCGTCCACGACGCGCAGCACGTGACCGGCCTTGCTGGCGACTACGCGTTGACCGGCAACAAGGGCCGTGACGGGTTCGAGAACTGGCTCGTCGGCAAGCTCGTCCATGACCTGGGACAGCCTCCGATCGGCTCCTTCGTCGAGATCTCATTCGACTCGATCGATGGCCACGACGTGTGCCGGGTCGACGTCAGGCGGAGCAACCAGCCCGTGTACCTCGGCGCTGACGCCGAACTCTTCGTGCGGATGGGCAACTCGACCCGCTCGTACAACACGCGGGAGGCGCTCGAGTACATCCGCACCCACTGGTGATGTCGAGTCGCTGAGCTCTCGTCATCAGAAGGGCTCCTCGTCATCGTAGGCGGCGGGCCCTCCGGGAGGTTGCTGCGAACCGCGGAAGTAGTCGCCGCACTTCGGGCAATGCACGTTGTAGGGATCGGACGGTTCGACCCGATGAAACGACGCCCGACCGAACTTCAGGATCGGCTCGTGGCCGCTGCGGCACCAGTGCACGATCCAGAAGCTCCCGCACCTCAGGCAGTCATAGCAGCGTCCCTGCGTCACTGGGTTGACAGGTCGGAGGGTTCCTTCCGTGCCACAGCGCCAGCAGGTCGCGGGCTGTTCGAGCCTGTAGCCGAACAGGAGTCGCATCAGCTTCGTCACGTTCGCGTCGCCCAGCGGACCCGGCCGTACCGCGACGGCCAACAGTGCATGAGGCGTCGGGGCGTCGCACTGCTCGGGCCGGCCTGCCCCGTGCTGCTCTGGGTCCCAGAACGTGAACTCAGCGCCCAGAGTGGGGTGGATGATGCCGCTCAGGTCGACAGGTGGCTTGATCCACTGCCGATACTTGACCTCGGCGACGCCAACTAGCTCGTCCAGGAACTTACTGCCGTACTCTGATGTCTCGGCCTCATCGTGTTCGGTGTTCGACGGGTAGAACTTCTTGTACTTCGCGTCGAGAACCCACGATTCCCGCTTGCGGGTCTCAACCACCGTGGCTTCGATCGTCAAGTCCGGCTGCTTGTAGCCGCGCCCGGGTTCTGCGGGAGGAACTGATCCGTAGACGAGGGGTTCGTTGCGCAGGACGAGTTGGATGTTGGCGGATCCGCAGCGTTTGGTGAGTCGGAGCGGCGCGGTGTCCCCGCCGGGCAGCTTGACAAGCCCGTCCCTGATGTCGATGAGATCGAGAAGTGACATCTCGCCTTCGGGTGGATGGAACCCGACCTCGACCAGCGCGGTGTAGAGCCGTACCGTCACCCACCGTTCGTACAGTTCCCAGGTGCGGGCAACCGAACGCTCGTCGAGCCCGAGGATCAGTTCCGTCAAGCTGGCGTTGACGGGAACGGCTCGCCTGTACGCCTCCCAGGCCATCGTCACCGGCCGGTACTCGGGAGACATCATCAGGTGGTTCGTGCGCAGTAGTAGTGCGTCCCGGCTCTGCTCGTCTCCAGCAGACCGCCGCTGAACAGCGGCAGCCACGCGCTGTTCGAGTCGGTCGGCGAGATCCTGAGCCTGTCCAGTGTCGGCGACCGATGGTCCAGAACCAGTGGACGGCCGCGCGGCGAGCCGGTACTTGTCGTAGTAGTCCTTGGCCTCTTGCGCTGCGGCGGCCTCGTCTTGGAGTCGGCGCCGAAGCAGCCCGGCGATCGCCTGGGCTTCCTCGCAGAGGATCCGGTGGCTGGCGCGGACGAACCGCGCCTCTGGGGTGTCGGTCGTGTACTCCGATGCCGGAAGGGCGATGCGTCGTCGGTACTCAGGGAACCGATGGACGAGGTGGCCCTTGCCCATCCTGAACGCCCGCTCGACCGTGACCACCTGTCTGACCCGCCGCAGCTTGCGGGACGGGTTCGCTGCGATCCTGGGCAACTGCACCTCGTACACGTCGAGGCATCTCTCAGCGGCTAGAGCTGCGTCGACCCACGCCGACAGCAGAGAGCTGGGCTTCCCCGAGCCGTGTTCCTCCCGAGGACGGACACCCGACGGCCTCAGCAAGGCGGAAAGGCCGAAGCAGAGCGAACGAAGGTCGGTGAGTATCTCGTCGAAGTCCTCCTGCGACATGTTCGCGGTCTCGATGCGAAGCCACGGGCTCAGGGGACGACGGCACTCGGGGTCGGCGAACAAGGTGACCTTCCCCGCGAACTCCTCGTTCATCACCTTCTTGTTCTTCTTCCGCTCCTTGACGCGAGGGACGACATAGACGTCGCCTTGCTGGACCAGACGCACGACCTTGGGGCCGATCTGCACGTAGGGGGCACCTCGGTCGGGTCCGCGCCAGCGCACACCCCACGCGCGGAACTCGGTGTGACATCGAGCCTCCATGCCGTCGGCGCTGATGGGGATGGGCTCATGGCCCGCCACGACAATGAACTGAAGATCAGTCACCGCAAGTACTGGACGAGCTCGTCACTGCTGTCGAGCAGATCCCGGATCTCTTGGCTGGTCTGGTCCAGACCCTCGTCTGCGGCTCTCTCGCCCAGTTGCTCGAGCTCAGCCTCGGCCGCCGCGTCGCTCCTGAAGAACCTGACCCATGGCAGCACCTTCATGCAGACGACGTCGTCGAGGACGTCCGTTGGTGCGAGATGGAAGGTCTCGGCTACAGCAGGGACCAGCTTGACAGCGCGTGCTAGCCGGTGACTCAGGTGAACCGACGGGATGCTGAACTCGTCGAGCAGCCCCGTCAGCGTCGCCCACAGGGATCCGGCGTCAGCCGGCGGGCCATCGGACTCCGTGCCGCTGACCTCGATGCTCGCGAGCAGACCTGCAAGGGTCAGCATGCCCTCGGTCAGTCTGCGGTCGAGCGACACCACCGGCGCCTGTCCAGACTGCGCGGCGACCGGCAGTTGGACTTGTCGGACCGGGCAACGCACCGCCAGAGAACGGTCGAGCACCTTAGGACTGAGGTTTTCTGTCGAGTCGTCGTTGTTCAGCGTCCCTGCGATTATCAGGTTCTTCGGGATCGGCACGATCGCAGGCGTCGCTGCCGCCTGCAGGTCGGGGCTCCTGCCCTGTTCCAGCGCCTCGTTCAACTGCCGATCTCGCTCCCGCTGGATCAGCGGCGAGTACAGACGGAGGTACCCGGCGCCGCTGGGTTCATGAGCCTTCTCGACCTGTGACAACAAGTCGGCGCCGTAGTTCTCGATTCGGGCGATGTTCAGCTCGTCGAGGACGACCACGTGCTCGACGCCGGCCGGTTCATCCCGTCGAGCATCGAAGACGAAATCAAGGAACGGCGCCCTAGCGAAGCGTTCGTTCCGCGGGTCGTAGAAGCCGAGGAGATCAACTGAATCGAGCCACCCGGGGCGAACCGGCAGCACCTCGACCGCCATGTCGAGCGCCTCCGGCATCCACGTAGCCATGGTTGTCTTGCCCGACCCGGGAGGTCCGCCGTAGACGAGCAGGTCTCCGGTGAGCGCCGAGACCACGTGACCTACCAGGATCCGGCGCAAGAGGGCATCATCAACGGTCAACCCGGCTTCGGCCGCACACTGCTGAAGCGACCCGACAAGTCCCGGTGCCGGCGGGATCGCCTGGGAGACTCGCGGAGCGACATGTGCCTCCGGGTTCACGGCCTCCATGAACCGCTTGCCGCCCCGCTCCTCGAACTCGGCGACGGCAGCCTTGTGCTCCTGCTGTCGTGCCGCCAAGGCGTCCTCGCGGCTGCGGCGCTCCTCGTCGGCCGCCTGAAGAACGCGGTCCGCCTGCAGCTCCGCCGAACGGACGGCTGCCTCCGCCAGTTCCTGCTGTGCCCGGAGCTCTTGCGCCTCGGCCTTGAGCTTGGTGACGACCTTCTCCAGTTGTCCAACCTGCGAAACGTCACGAATCAGCTGCTCGAGGTCGGAAAAGTCGGGGCGAGGTTCGCCTTGTTCGAGAAGACGGACAGTGTCCGGATCCACTGCGTTCGGATTCGGTTTCTTGCTCTTCCAACTCCAGCGGGGCTTCAGGCGGAAGGCCACACGTTCGCCTTCCCGGAAGGCGGGGTCGTTCGGCACTCCGCCGTATAGACGGCTGGTGGGTTTATCGAGGTCGGGGTGCACAAGGGGGATATCCGATTCGATAATCAGGTCCCCGTTCCCTCGAAGGACGCGCACCACTCGGCCGGTCAATTCCCTCAGACAGAACTCGTCGTAAGCGATCTGGCGCGGATCGTTCGCCATTAGCTGCCCCCAACCTCACCCCAGCCGCCGACCACGCCCGCCGACATTACGGCACGCCCGCCGGCGCACGCTGGGGCGCTCGAAAGACAGGACCAGCAACGAGGCCGGATCTTGCGGAGCGGTGATCGTGCAAGTCGACCGCGCCTCGTCCAGCGAGCTGCGGGGCCGGGCGTTCGACGCCTCGGTAAGGAGGGCGCGACCGTCTAGTCGCGACTCGGATGGACGGTCGGCGCGACGGGAGTTGCCGCCGTCCGGGACGCTCCGATGCCCGAGGTGCTAACCACCACAGCCTCGGTCCGCAGACTGCCTGGGGGTCACGGCTGCCATCTTGACCCCGTACCCCAAGGCCCATCGGTCGTGGCCCCGGGCGCAGGCTCGTCGGGGAACTCGATGGGGTGGCGGAGCGGGTCGATCGACTCGGCGTAGTCGGTGGCCCAATCCAACCAGGCGGCGGCCTCCGAGTCAGGCGGGTCGACGGTGGCCCGGGCGTGGTCGACGAAGGCGCGGATGTCGGCGGCGAGCCGCCACGCGGCGACCTGGCGGGTGAGGTGCTCGACTCGGTGGGCGGCTCGCCGCTCACGCTCTTGTCGCTCGCGCTCCGCCTCAAGGCGGGCTTGGTGTTCCTGCTCGGCGCGGACCCGTTCCTGACGGCGGGCTTCGGCGTCTACGGCGGCGGCCTCGAGCCGCTCGAAGGCACGCCCGAGGCGGGCCTCGATCCGCCAACGTGTGCGGTCGGTGGCCAGGGGTGGGCCGTAGTAGTCGTGGCCGAGTCGTAGGACCAGTCGGCCGGAAGCCTCGTAGTCCCAGCGGGGCGCCCACCGGTACTCCGCCGGCCGGGACTGCTCGGCAGGGGTGAGGCGGTGGGGGACCCGGGTGCGCTCCTCGGCGAGGACGACCTCGAACCGGTGCCCGCCGATCATCACCGCCGCCCCGCCCGCACACGTCCGGTCACCACCGGACGTGACAATCTGATAGCCCCGCTGCATGGCTTCGGCGAAGAGGCCTTGGAGCAGGCGAAGGGCCCTCGGCACGCTCGATTTCGCGAGCGAGATGTGAGCGACGCCGGCCTTGCGGCGAGTGTCCACCCACCCGCTTGTGGATGTGGCCGCCTCTCGGGTGGCGGCCACGACCGGGTGCGGCCGGGCGGGCAGTCGCGTTGGGACGGGCACCTTTGGCGTCTCAGGCTTGCGGGGCTCGATGTCGCCGGTGTCCTCGACGAGACGGATGATGAGGTCGCCCCGGTCTCGGCCGGTGTGGCGGAGCCGGGTCCCAGGCGCTAGCCCGCCTTGTGTGATGGCGGCGTGGATGGTCCGCCGCCACCGGGCGCGCTCTGCGGGGGAGGGCGTGGCTATGCGGAGCACGCCGCCCTCGTCCTGTAGGCGGTCAATCATCGCGGCAACTTCGGTAGATGGAATCGGTGACATGCACCTGATGAGTAGCAGCAGGTCTCGGACTGGACACAGAGGTCATCCCTGGACCGAGTGCCGCCCTGATGGGTCGGTGCACGCCTGACGAGCCCGACCCGGCCACTTGGCCTCAGGGGTTGCGCTATGAGTCTTCAGCTGCGGACGGCGAGAGCCGGAACCCGAATGTCACTGTCGAATCGAGAAGCCGGTACCGGTCGGCGTGCTTCCCCACCGGGTTTGGCAGTTCGACGGCCCGGGTCCGATCGCCGTCGAGCACCTCGGTGATGTAGAGGATGCGGTACCGGTTGTCGGAGGCGTGGCGCTGAGCGCATCTGAACTCGACCGGGGGCAGACCGAACTCGGTCGAGGTTCCGCTGGTCGCCTTGACCTCGTACAGGATGGGTCCGTCGTCGTCCAGCACTTCGAAGTCATAGCCGAGGGAGTTGTTGCCTTGGGTGCCGCCGAAGTGGTCGTCGCGGTAGCTCGACCGCCATTGAACCTTTGCCGGGTCGTACTTGCGGTTCAGCCACTCGAGGGCGGCCACCTCTCCCGCGTAGCCGATGGCCCAGCCGGTGGCGTCGCTGGTGTCTCGATGCCGACCACCGCCGCCACCGCCGCCGTGCTCGCCTCCCGGTGGCGTTGGAGACCCTGGTGTCTCGGTCCACGTGTCCAAGTCGGCGTGCTCCGCGAAGAAGCCCTCTTGGAGCCCGCCCTTGACCGCCTCCGCGATCTGGTCATAGCTGCTCGCTGACGCTGACAACTCCGTCCCGTTGATCGTCAGGGGAGGGGCCGGGGGCCCGGGCTCGGGGTCCTTGCCCCGGGGCGGCGGGGGGACCCCGAGCTCGTCCCAGTCCTCGGTGGCGGGCATCCCGGCCGGGAGGTGACCGCACGCGTCGAGCCACTCGAGCACCTGTTGCCTGGTGAGGCGAACGAAGTCGGTCACACCGGCCCCGAAGGCGAGGTCGGCGGCCTGGTCAGCGGCGTCAGTGCTCGCCCAGATACCGGGCTCGACGCTCTTGGCCTGAGCCCATGCCCGAGCGAGCGGGATCACCGACCGCGCCGTCTGCTTCACCGTCGCGCGGTTGGCATGCTGCAACTCCTCCAGTGGCTCGAGGCCGCCGGTGGGTTTCGTGCCCAGTGGCGACGCGCCGTGATCCCGGAGCCATCCATCCACGCGTTGGCGTAGGAGGTCCTCGGGCGGGAGGTAGTGGTCCACGACCCACGTCAGGTCGGGCGCGAGGTCCCCGAGCGTGCGCGACTTCAGGTAGGTGTCGCTCGCTGGTGTCGTGGGGCTGGCGGGCCGGTGCGCCTCGCGCAGGAGATCGACGATCTCTCCGCGGTTCCTGCCGATGAACCGGTCGAGCGCAACTCGGTGACCCTCGGCGTTGTTGATGGCGAGGTAGGGAGGGCCGAGCTCATCAAGTGCATGGTTGAGTCGCCTGAGTTTGAGGCCAAGGGGTGGTCCAAGGAGGTGCTCGACCGCGGGTGCCGTCTCAGCTTCAGCGACATCGGCTTCGGGGTCCGCTACGAACGGGGCGATCGCCAGCCGGGCTTGTTCGAGCACGCCGTCGACGTCGGTTGCGGCTGCTTCCAGCGCTCGCGCAGCCTCGGTCCCTGCGTGGTAGGCGACCAAGGGGACGAGGCGCCACACCGCACGCTGCGCCGGGCCACGCAGGCTCGCCTGGGCCTCGGCAACTCGCTCCTCGGTCTCGTCGAGGGCTCGCGCCAGGTCGGCTGCCGACGGTTGGGCCGGGTGGCCGGAGGGGCCGGTCCCCAGCTCGGACAGTCGGCGAAAGGCGAGGTCGAGGTCGTTGGCCGCTCGCGGTCTGCCGGCGACTTCGCAGATCGCCGCGCTCAACTCCACCAGTGAAGACCACGTCGGCGGCAGCGGCGGCTCCGTGGTGGCGATGAGCGGTCGGTCCGCGCCTTCTACTGCGAGCGCGCGTCGTAGGGACGAGGGCAGCTCGACGGGCTCGCCATCGAGCGCGACGACGAGGTGCTGCCCGACGATCACCTGCGTCGATCGGAGCGTGTCGGCGGCTTCCTGAGCCGCCTGTGGGGTGGTGGCCGCGAAGGCGTCAGAACGGAGCAGCAGGATCACAGCGACGGTGTCGGCGAGCCACTCCTCCCCGGCGCCGAGGAGTGGGGCAGCTGCGCAGGCCTGAGCGGCCTTGCCGTCGACCAAGATGTCGATCTGCAGGGCCGAGGTTCGCCTCGCCCGGCCGCCGAGGTGCGGGAACAGGTAGCGCTCGGCGATCACGGACCCATCGCCGGGGTTCACGGGAAGCACCGGCCGTCGCAACGACGCCAGCAGTGCCCGCCGGGTCTTGTCAGGCGCATCCGGTATGAGCACCGCTGGGCCGTCGGGGTCGGCCACGGCGACGGTGGCGAGCTTCATGCCATCGTCGACGAGGAGGAGACCGGGATCGTCACCAGTGAAGGGGTCGTCGCCGTCGGAGTCGACGAGCAGGGACCAGGCGTCGCGGTAGTCGTTGCGGAGCTGTGCCCGGTCGGTCGGATCGACTGCGCCTTCGTGGAGAAGTCGGGGCAAGTGACGGAGGAGGGCGGGCTGGCTGGTCGCGTCATCCCAGACGTTGAGCCCGAGAGCGCCAACCCGCTCCGAGGCGACCTGGTTGCGCTCGAGGCGGCGTCGGATGTCGCCGGCGACCACCGCGGCGTAGCGCGGCGGGCTCGCGCCTCGGACATGCCAGGCGTCGCGTGCGAGCCCGAAGCGCTCCTGTGACCGTTGCCCGGGATCGGCGGTGGGAACCCAGGGGGCGGAGCGCAGGAAGGAGGCGAGGGGGCTCGACAGTTGCGGGCGGTGCTGGTTGCCTTTGGGCTTGGACAGCTCGGCGCGGAGCACCTGGTCGGGCCACGCGCCGAGGCCCTCGGCGATCAGCTTGGCGTACGTGAGCTTGGCTCGCTTCGGGAAGGCCTCGAAGTCCGCTTGGCCCGGCAGCGTGTGCCAAGGGGCGTCCAGCTGATAGTCGGTCTGCCACCACCCGATGGAACTCGCCTCGGCCTTCCACGCTGCGGTGCTCCACTGATCGAGGTCGAGCTCCGCGGCTGCTGCGGTCGGGAACGACGGCCCGTAGTAGGTCGGGTGGGCTGGCTCAGTTGTGATGGGGCGCAGCCCGTCCCAGACACCAGCTTGGGCAAGGAACTCGGTCCACTCGGCGAGTTCGTCCGACACCGCGAAGGGCCACTGCGACGGCGCCGCGAGGAGTTGGCGGCCGAGCTCGGCGATCTCGTCGGAGAACGGTGCGGCCTGGTCGATGAGCTGCTCGAGCACTTGGCCCGTGGGTGTCCAGTCGCTCGAGAAGGACGTTTCGTCCGTTGGGACCCATCCGCCCGAGAGCGTGGGCACCTTGAGACCGACCGCAGCGAGATCGAGCGTGGCGGGTGACCGGTTACGCCGCCAGAGCTCGAAAGTGAAGCGGAGGGCCTCCTCGAACGTCGGTTCTCCTCCTCGCCCGGTCATCGCTCGTTGGACGACGCGCAGGACGCGCCTGGCTTCGTAGCGCTGGACGAAGCGGCTGTCGGCGAGGTATCTCCGCCCTGGCCGTTGGGCCCGTCGCCCGTCGGTGATGGGCGCCCACTCGATGGCGTGGTGCATGAACCCGAGGTGGCGACCGAGCCTTGGTGGCACCGTCAGGTCCCCCAGGTCGTCCTCGCCGGCCTCTCCGTCCTCGTCGACGTCGCCGGCGGGACTGAAGAACAGCAACCGCCCCGCCTTCGGGCCCCGCGCCGATGAGGCCTGCTGAAGCGCACCGTCGTCATCGAGCAGGATGGATTTCCCCTCGAGCGCATCGGGTGGCAGACCAAGTCGCGCCAGGTCGTCGTAGATGGTGGCGAAGTCCTCCTCGGGCCCGCCTCCTTGGCGCAGCCGGTCGACGACGCTCATGACCCATGCGCCCACAGCGCCGGGTTCTGGCTCCAACGTGTTGCCCGTGAGCACGGTGGCGACGCCGGCCAGGCGCTCGACCCTGTCGACGTCCAAGGCGCGGTCGACGATCTGGGCGCCAGCCCAGTTCGCGAGGCGGTCGCTGGTCAGCCCGACGAAGTCCTGGGGCCACCTGATGACCTCGCTCAGCCGGCCCCACCTCGAAGCCCCCTCGATGGGGACGATCGGATCCTCGCTCAGCGACGGGGACCCGCGCTCGAAGGCGGCTTCTAGTCGAGACGACTGGTCGGCGTCCCAGCTGAGGAGGTCGCCGATCGCGAGGCGGGCCACCGGTGACCCCTCGCTCCGAAGCGCCCGCGCACTTAGCAACGCCAAGGTCGCCAGCTCGTCGAGCAACAGCGAATTCAGAGGCACGTCCGTGTCGAGGTCGAGGCGGGCGAGGCGGGTGAAGAACGGCCCGTTGACGTGGGCAGGCAGCGGCGCGCCCGCCGCCTCGCCCATTGGCAGGAACGTGTAGTACCGGCCGACGATCGGCGGTCCACCGGCACTGATCGCGAGGCCGACTGCCGCTTCCCCCTCCCACTCGAGCCAGCGCCGGCCCAGAGTGCCGTTCTGCACGCTCTCGCGGATGGCTGCCCGCATGGTCTCGACGGGGACCTCCCTTCGGCTGACGATGAACGTGCGTTCGCGACCGAGGTCGACGATGTCGATGTCACATCGGGCGGAGCGGGGGCTGCTCGGGTGAGGTGAGGCGTCCCGGCGGAGCTGGGTGGTCGTCTCTGGTGAGCCGCCGTCGATCGTGAGGGATCGCACCCGCTCGAGGAACAAGAGGGCCGGGGGGTCATCCGCCACAAGTGCGGCGAGCTGGCGTCCCAGCGACTGCCGGGCCTGATCGTCACGAAGCGGGATCCGTATGACGGTCACGAACCGGTCGGTGTCCCCACCCTCGTCGATTGACAGGAGGCGAAGCGCTGGTGCCGGCGCCTGGTCAGCGCTGACCGGCACCGGCAAGGACAGCGACGAGACCCCGGCCGATATGCGCTGGGCCAACTCTGAATCCCCGCCCGCGAGACGCGTGATGTCGTTGGCGTTGGCGAACCGGAACGAGTAGCCGCCGGTGAGGCCAGCCGACGGCTCGGCCGGGTTCACGGAGTAGATCTCGGGGGAGTCCGTGAGGCCGAGGACGCTCTTGAACCCCACGCCCTTGTTGCCGATTCCTTCGTCCACGTGCTTGTCGGACTGGGCCAGGTCGCAGATGGCGTCGAAGTTCGTCGCGCCGAAAGGGCGGCCGCTGTTGGCCACATAAAGGGTCCCGAACTCGCCCTCGGCCTCCTTAAGCCTGATCGTCATCCTCCCGCCTGTTCGGGGGATGGCGTCGTGGCCGTTCTGGACCAGCTCGAGCAGGGTTCGACCTGCGTACTCCTGGGAGGCCTGCTCGATCGCCCCCCGCACCTGAGCGAACAGCCGGTCGCCCTGCGGGCGGACGAAGAGCTCAACCCGCTCACGAGCCGTGCGAGCGACGTGTGCGGCGGGGACCTCTGCTGTCACGGTGCCAATCCTTGCCGCTGAGAGCGACCAGGCGCGGAGCCGCCGGTGAGCCTGGGGCCGAAAGGGACATCGACTGGTTCGAAGCTCGTCCGACCAACACCGTGAAGGTCGTGGCTTGTCACCTACGCCGTGCTCAGCTCGAATCTCGTCGCGAGGTAAGCAGCGCTATCGGCGTATCGAATCACTGCCGGTTCTTCCTCGCACGCACCTCGGAGCTCTGTAGGCCGTTTGAGGTCGATATCTCCGGCGTACTGTTCGAGCTATGTCCGTCGAACTGGGCTCGGTCGGTGAGTGGGTCGGGGGTCTTGCCGCAGCGGGCGGCCTCGTCTTCGCTGGTTGGGAGATTCGTACGTCGAGCCTCCGCCGACGGGAGGATCTCGAAACGGAACGTGCGTCCCGGGCACAAGATGAGGAGCTGCATCGCGAGGCCATGGCTCGATCAGTCAGCGTTCAGGCCATCCCGAGCCAGAGACGGGACGATTCGTGGTTCGCGGACTACGAGATCCACAACGGAGGGGACTATCCGATCGCGACTGCGGTACTCGTCGTTGGCGATCCGTGGGCGGAGGACTACCGGCCGCTCGAACAAGTTGGCACAGCCGCGGAACTCGTCGTCGGCACAGTTGCCGCAGGGCGCACTGTGACTGGCACGCTGGACCACCTCCACTTCCGAGCCGCGCCGGCGTTTGGAGAGCTGACGGCGTTGGCGTCCCTGCTCTTCACGGACGTGTGGGGGCAGTTCTGGGCCGTGTCGGCCGCCGGGATCGAGAAGAGGGACGGGCCACCGCGCATCTGCTAGCTAACGAGCGCTCCTGTGGACTGGGTACGACTGATCCCACGGGTACTGGAGAAAGCGGACTGGATACGAGTGCAGGGGATCGCACGCCTCGTTGGGCCTACCCACGTGCAAACTGAGCTCGTGAAGGAGATGCGACTTCCAGCCTTGCCGTATGGTGCGGGAACTCCGCTCGACGCTCCGGCGTTCTTCGGCCGATGTCTCGAGGAGCTTGCGCCTCGCTTCGCCGGCGCAGCACGCAGTGCCGCACGAGCGATCGGCCCAGCGATGGCAGCAACACATCAGGCTCTGGACGAGAGAGGGGATGATGTCGGCGAGGCCGCACGAGGTGTGATGACTCATGTGGCGAACGATGCAATCGACCTGATGTACGATCTGTTGCTAGGTCGAGGTCGTCCAGCGTTCAAGACCGCTCGAAGTCTTTACGAGCACCAGGTGGCTGCGGAACTGATCCTTGATCCAGTCATGGCCCGGCGATACCTCGATCATGACGCCGTGGGCCGGAGCTACTTCGGTGACTTGGTTCGACTCGAGGAGCACCTTCGAGGCAAAGACCTCAAGGCTTACAGGCATCGACGACGGAAGATCGAGCGCGACACCAAGGCCGCGGTCGCGCATGGCATGGCCAAGTACGGGGCCAGCTTCAGACGAGGCTGGGCTCCTGGCACTCTGCTCGACAATGCGAAGGCCACCGGACGTGATTCTGACTACGCGTTCTACAAGGCGGCATCGCTGCCGACACACGGCGCAATCGCAGGACTCTTCGGTGCCAGGATGGAAGATGGAAGTTCGAGCATCTACCGAACCGGTCCGGCGCTGGCTGCCTGCACTCTTGCTGGCGCCTACGGCCTCACCTTCGTCGAGATGGCGCTCACGAGCGGCGACAGCATCATCGCCAGGGGTGCACTAGACGAGTGGAGGCGCCGACATCGAGACCTCATCTCGGAGTTACCGACGTATATCGCCGCGGTCGAGAAAACTGACGCAGATCTCTGGTCGGAGCACGTTCCAATCAACGCCGCGCCGATGGTCGTCGTCGATAGCTACCAGGAGACTGACCTCTGGCTCGTCATGCCAGCCGGGGGTCTCGCATATTCGTACGACGGCGGCTACGCGACGACCCCTGAGCAACATGCCACCTACGAGAAGCTCATCCACGAAGTCCTCCCGACCTTGAAGGTCGAGCGCCTCGGCCTGATGCTGCTTGATGCCGGCGGACTGGACTTCAGGAAGGCGGCTTTCGACCAGGCGCGTGGGATCCGAGATGTCGTAGCCATGGGGGTGGTCGGCATAGACCAGGCAGGCGTCGTGCACGTCGAACACGGTATGAAGGCACAGCCTTTTCTCGACGATCTCCTCGGAGGCGCGTAGCGGCAAGCTGTCGACTGGAGTCGTCGCCCTGCGCCGGGTTCCGTCAGGAGTTTCGTGTACGCAGCGTTATCGGCGGCTCACCGTAAGGTCCTCTTCGCGCAGGCCCGGCCAAAGTCTCCGGGTCACCCAGGAAGCACGACCGCTGCGATCTCGTCGGAGATCTCCTCGATGGTGCTGTCCGCCGTTCGCAGGGCGACCCGGTCTGCCAGGGAGGGGCTGTAGCTAACGACCTCGTCTTTCGACACGCCGTGCCACAGCGGGAGCAATACCTGTCGCCCTGACACGGCCATCGTCACTAGGCCGTCGAGTTCGTACTGTGGCCATCCCTTAGCGAAGAAGTCTTCCGAAAGAACAACTATCCCGAAGCGACTTCGCGTGATTCCTGCATCAATCTTCCGCCGAAGGCTGTCGCCGATTCGCAGCTCGAACTCGTCGTACCACACCTCGAGACCACGCTCGGTCAGGGCGTGCGCGAGTGGTCGCACAACTTCCTCCTTGTCCTCACTGGCGTGGGAGATGAAGAGGTCGAAGTCGCGATCGTCAATTCCGGCCTCATCCGCAAGGGCGTGGGCGATCTCTGCCAGTTCTGGCCGGCCCTCGGGGATCGGCGGAAGCGGACGCAGCGATGCGGCGGGGATCGTGCGTACGCTCGCCCGCGTGCTGCCTCGGAGGCCTTGCATGTCGACGACCACGATCCAGTGGCCCGATCGGGGGACCTGCAATTGCACCGGCGACTTCTTGGCAAGTCCGCCATACAACGTGTGCTTCTCCCCGCGGCGGTACTTCTGGAAGTTGCTCAAGTCAAGAAGTCGCACGTTAGCGCCATTTGTGAGGGTCACCTCGACGACGTCGCCACGCTGACGGTGGCCGATGTCGTACTTCAAGAAGTCGGCGGCCATGTGTCTGAGTCTATGAAGGCACTGTGACAGCCGGTCTGCCCTTGAGGGCCTTGCACCTCGGGGGCTCCGCCGACGGCGGTGGGCTGGGACGTCGTCAACACGTTCACGGCGACCCGTGGACCGCCGTGTTCTGAGGAGCGGCTGATCAACGTCGATGACCTCGCGCTCGAGGTAGCCTCAGGGGACAGCCTCGAGAGCGCGGCCTCCTCAATGACAGTTTGATGACAATCTCGTGAGTCGCCCTGTCTGGCACGGGTTTTAGCCACCGGAAGGGTTGGAGAGGACCATCTCGGTCCTCCTGACCTCAAAGGAGGCTGAAGTGTCAGATGCGTCAGATGATGGTGGGCTGGACGGTCGGTTGTCGGCTGACCACGAGCTGGTGGCTCTGCTATTGGCGGAGGGGCAGTCCGATGCGGCCGCCGGGATGGCGGTGGGCCGCTCTGCCAAGTACGTGCAGCGGCTGCGGCGGTCGAACCCTGGCTTCGTGGCTCGGGTGCAGGAGTTGAAGTCACAGCGGGCCGCGCAGGTGGCAGCGGGCCTGGGTGCTCTGTTGGAGGAGGCGGTCGCTGCGGTGTCGCGGGGTTTGTCGGCCGAGCGCCCGGCTGACCAGTTGCGGGCGGCGTCGTTGGTCTTCGACCGGTTCCGGGTGTTCCGCTCCGAGACCGAGGCCGAGGAGCGGCTCGCGGCGATGCAGGCCGAGATCTTCGAGCTGCGGGAAACCCTGGCGGGCTTGGCGGCGCCGAGGGTCGAGGAGGTCTCGCGATGACTGACGACTGGACTCGTGAGCTCGAAGACCTGCAGGCACAGATCGACGCGATCCGGGCGCAGGTCGACTACGTGGCCGCGGCCCGCCGCGAGCTGGTGGTGCCCGACTGCGCCGAGTTCTTCCACGGCCTCGACTGCATGGCGCAGCCCACCCTCTACCCGCGGCAGTCCACGCTGCTGCGGGTGGTCTTCTGCGAGCTGGAGAACCTGACCGAGTTCGATCACGCGGTGATCGACGAGTGGGAGGCGGGGTTCGTGCGGCGCGAGCCGACCTTGGGTGCACCGGAGTCGTGGGAGCCCGCGCCCGACCAGGACTACACGCGGGGGACCCCTGGCGATGTCCGTGAGCGGATGGCGGAGATGCGCCGCCAAGGGCGGCGCTGGTTCCGTGAGGTGAACCTGGTGTGCGGCCGCCGCGCCGGCAAGGGGCACCTCGGCGCGCTGATCGCCAGCAAGGTGATCTGGTCGTTGCTGGCCTTGGGCGACCCGCAGGCGTACTTCGGTATCCCGCGGTCCAAGGTGATCCAGCTCCCGGTGTTCGCGGGAAACCGCGAGCAGGCCCGCTTCAACCTGTTCGCCGACATCGTCGGAGCGATCGTGGCCGCCCCGTGCTTCGCGCCGTACATCGTCAAGCTCACCCGGGACCGGCTGGTGCTCGCCACCCCCGCCGACTTGAGCCGCCCCGACCGCCACTATGCGGGCACCATCGAGATCGTGGCCAAGGAGGCCACCGTCATCGCCGGCCGCGGCGCGGCCACCATCGCGCAGTTCTTCGACGAGATGGCCTTCATCGACCCGTCTACCAGCAAGGCCGACGCCGAGGAGCTCTACTCGGCGGCGACCCCCGCGCTCGACCAGTTCGGCGAGTGGTCCATGGCGTGGGAGGGCTCGTCGCCTCATCACCAGACCGGGGAGTTCTACGCGATCCACTGCCGGGGCCGAGAGATCGACCCGGTCACCCACCAGGCCGCGTACCCCGAGATCCTCACCGCGCAAGCGGCCTCCTGGGACCTGTACCGGGACTGGGACCGCGCCGAGGAGATCCCCATCTGCACCCAGGCGGAGGCGGACAAGGTCGCGGCGCTGCGCGCCCCCGACGGGTCACCGCGGTGCTTCGGGCCCATCCGCCGGCCCGTGTCCACCTACGACCACCAGATGCGCCAGGAGCAGCGCAAGGACCCGGACAAGTTCGCCGTCGAACGCCTCGGGCAGTGGGCCACCGTCGCCGACGCCTTCCTGCGCCCCGAGCAGGTGGACCGCCTCTTCGCCCCCTACCTGGGGCGGACCCTGAACCCCGTCGAGCACGGCATCCTGAGCCGCGGCTATGTGATCGCCGTCGACCCCGCCGCGAAGAGGGACGCCTTCACGTGGATCGCTGGACATCTGGAGATCGATGGCGACGGTCACCCGCACGTGGTGGTCGACCTGGTCCGCCGCTGGCTCCCCGCCGACTACGACCACGAGCTGCCCCTCGACGAGGTCCTGGACCGTCTCGTGGAAGACATCAGGGCGTTCCGGGCCGAGGCGGTGATCCTCGACCAGTACGGCGGCGACTTCGTCCGCCAGGGCCTCAACCAGCGGCTCTACGCGCAACCACGAGCGGGCCAGAGCATCGTCATCAAGAAGGACCGGACCCGCGGCCGCAACCTCCACGGGGCCGCGGTGCTCCGTGAGGCGCTCCAGCTGGGCCACGTCCACTGCTACCCCGAGCCCCAGCTGGGCCGGGAGCTCCGCTTCCTGCGCGAGACCCCCGGCGGGATCGCTGCCCCGACCAGCGGGCCCGTCCAGACCGACGACCTCGCCATCGCGCTCATGGTCCTGGTCGAGCACTTCCTCGGCGAGGCCGCCGAAGCCCCGCTCTTCGGTGCCCTAGCCGGCACTCCCCTTGGCGTGGTGCAGGCCGACCCGGACGACCCCATCGCCCAGCTCCGCAACTTCGGGTTCAGCCGCCGCAACATGCACGGCACCCGCCGCCAGAACCCCCGCCGGGGGTTCCCGCCGTACGGATGACCCGACCGAGCTCGTCCGAGGCACGGGCGCGACCCGAAATCACCTCAGGGGTGGACATTTCTGGACAAACACGGACACGACCGCGTTACCGATCCGGGAGGATCCGTTACCAGTCCGCCTGTGATCCCAACACCCGTGGGATTTCTACCGGCCCCACGCGGGCGGGGGTTGTCGAAAAGGTGGCAGAAAAGGTGGTGCGGCGGCGACTTTCGGGCCTTGGCATGTTGCGAGCCGGGGTCGGCCGGCCCGGTGCGCAGCCTACGAGGGCGTTCGAGGCGTGTAGGCGCCGAGAAGTCATCGGCGTGACTGGTGGGGTCCCTCGGCTTGACCCACGGAGCGCGCTCGCGGCATCTGGCTGTCCGCTGATCTACGGAGTGCGCTCGTGGACCAAGCGCAACGCTCAGAGATCATCGGTAGGACTTCGGGGCGGGTGGCGCAGTCAGGCGGCGCCGTGTTCGAGCGGGGACCGGCCCGCCGGTGTCCGGCGAGGGTCGAGGAGTTCGTCATGAGGTGAACCCACGGGGCTCCGAACGCGGCTCAGTCCTGGTCGGTCTGCGGTCCGACCGCCGCCGTGGCCAGGTGCCATGTGAACACGGTTGCGAGAAAGCTCCGCTGAGCGAGGCCCTTGCGCATGGAGTCGGCCTGGGTGGTGATGCCGGCGGCCACGAAGCCCGCCAGCGCCAGAGCTCCGAGCCCCGCGCTGGTTCGCCGGTACCACCGCGGCCCTGGTTGCTTCGCGGCGACCACGGGCATGGCGATCCACAGCAGGAACGTGGCGATGCTGGCGACGCCGTGACCGAGGTCGAGAACGGTCGCGTCGGGGTCCGTCCCCGGCCGGGGACACCGAGGTTGGCTGGCCGGGATCAAGCCGGCGGCAATGGTGGTGGCGCCGGCGAGCCGAGCGAGGCGGCGGGCGGCGGGACCGGGCATCGGCATCAACAGGCTGGATGTCCCGAGCGCGAGAAACCCGGGCACCATCACCGCGGCGGACGGCTGACCGGCTGCTGCCAGTCCGCTCACATGGTTCCCGACGTGGGAGTAGCCCGGCTGACGACGAGCGGCGAACGCCGCTGCGGCGGCGAACGAGATCGGCCCCCAGACCCCGGCGGTGGTGCGGACGATGCCCATCTCGTTCATCGTGGCAGGCACGTGTCAGCTGCGCTGGAACCCGCGGAGGCCGGGAGCCGTCGGCGTGTGGTCGTTACGGTGAGCGGATGGGAGCGAAGGCGCCGACGGTGGAGCTCCAGGTAGGCGAGCGCACGGTCCGGATCTCGAACCCCGACCGCATCTACTTCCCCGCCACGGGGACGACGAAGCTGGATCTGGTCGAGTACTACCTCGCCGTCGGGCCGGGCATCGTCAACGCGCTGCGCGAGCGGCCGTGCATGCTGCACCGCTTCCCCTCCGGTCTGGCCGGAGACAAGGTGCACCAGAAGCGGGTGCCCGCTGGCGCCCCGCCGTGGCTCGAGACCGTGGAGGTGTTCTTCCCCAGGTACAAGCGGACCGCCGACGAGCTGTGCGTGACCGAGCTCGCCCACGTCGTCTGGGCGGTGCAGATGTCGACCGTCGAGTTCCATCCCTGGAACTCGAGGCGGGCCGATGTCGAGCGGCCCGACGAGTGGCGCATCGACCTGGATCCGATGCCGGACTGTCCCCTCGACCGGACCCGCCGGGTGGCGGGGGTGGTCCGCGAGGTGCTCGACGACCTCGGCGCCGTCGGGTGGCCGAAGACGTCGGGCGGCAACGGGATGCACGTCTACGTCCGTATCCGACCCGAGCACGGGTTCACCGACGTCCGCCGCGCCGCGCTGGCCTTCGCCCGTGAGGTCGAGCGCCGGGCGCCCAACGACGTCACCACGACGTGGTGGCGCAAGGACCGGGACCCGGCCGCGCTCTTCGTCGACTACAACCAGAACGCTCGGGACCACACGATGGCGGCCGCGTACTCGGTGCGCGGGTTGCCGGTGGCGACGGTGTCGATGCCGATCACGTGGGACGAGATCGACGACGTCGAAGCGGAGGACTTCACCGTGTTGACCGTGCCGGCTCGATTCGCCGAACTCGGCGACCTCCACGCCGGCATCGACGACGCCGTCTTCGCCATCGACGAGTTGCTGGACTGGGCCGATCGCGACGAGCGGGCCGAGGGGTCGGCGCCCGACGGCACAGCCTCCGAGGACCCCGAGGAGCCCTTGGCGCCGGGGGGCTGACATCACGGAGCGCCCGGCCGGTGGGTGTCCCGGCGTGACGCCCGCAGGGGTGCGGCTCGGCGCCGCCGCTGTCAGGCTCGGGCGAATTCGCGGAGGACGGTGCCGGGGCGGGCGCCGGTGTTGGCGCCGGCCTCGGTGACCACCACGCCGTTGACCAGCGTCGCCGCGTAGCCCTGCGAACCGACCCGGAAGCGGCCGACGCCGCCGGGGAAGTCGTTCGCGTACTCGGGATAGCCGAAGGCGAGGCGTTCGGGGTCGAAGACGTTGAGGTCGGCGAACGACCCGACCCGGAGGGTGCCCCGGTCGACCAGGCCGAGCACGGCGGCGGGCTTGGCGGTGAGGCGGTGCACGGCGTCGGGCAGGGGGGCGGCGCCCTGGTCGCGGCTCCAGTAGGCGAGGTAGTGGGTGGTGGCGTCGGCGTCGCAGATCTGGCCTGCGTGGGCGCCGGCGTCGCCGAGGCCCGGGAGGACGCCGTCCAGGCCCAGGAAGTCGCCGAGGTGCTCGTGGGCATCGTTGAAGAAGGCCACACAGAACAGCGCGCGGCCGTCGGTCTCGACCAGATGGTCGAGCGCGATCTCCACGGGGTGGACGCCGGCCTGCTCGGCCAGTTCGGCGAGGGTGGGGCCGACGTAGTCCGGGAGGTCGCCGGTGCCGAGGGGGCGCACCCGTTCGGCGCCGAAACTGATGCCGTTGCTCACGCCGTCGTCGACCAGCGCCTTGCGCGTGCCCGGATCCTTGATGGCGGCGACCCGCTCCTCGAGGGTGGGTAGCGCCATCAGCTCCTTCCACGCCGGCCCGTAGGCGGGGGTGAGCTGGCGCAGGCCGAGCAGGAGCCCGCTCGGCCGGGTCATCCCCAGCGCGGTGATGCGGCCGGCGTCGGCCCGGACCCCGCCGAGGAAGTCGTCGTAGCGCTCGAGGATGCGCGGCACCCGGTCGGCGTTGTTGCCGAGGGCGCCGGAGAAGAGAACGTCGCCGGCCCGACCGGCCATCTCCCGGAGCAGCTCGAACTCTTCGCGGGTCTTGGTCTCGTTGAGCACGGCCTGGAACACGCCGCCACCGGATCGGTTCATGGCCGACGCGACGGCGAAGAGCTCCTCGTCGGGGGCG